>Ga0307425_1000011_pt1 | contig 86126 bp, 74 predicted proteins | sample SalMarWE160330MG_FD_202152 | JGI IMG/M metagenome (GOLD analysis project Ga0307425, IMG submission 202152) | Salt marsh sediment microbial communities from the Plum Island Ecosystem LTER, Massachusetts, United States - WE1603-30 | ecosystem: Environmental > Aquatic > Marine > Intertidal zone >... | reverse complement strand
CCCGCCAAAATGAGCTGGGAATTGGGATTGAAAAACCTCTTGTAGAAGCCAAAGACCTTGATAACGTCCTCAAATTTTTTGTTGGGGATGACCCTCCCGACAAAAAGGATGGTCCACTTGCCATTATCATAAATGTGACGGACGACAGTATCTCCGGCTGTATTAAACTTCTCGAGATTGAGAAGCAGTGGGAGCACTCCCGTGTTCCTATAGCCGAGTTGTTCGAGTTCTGAACGATTGTATTCAGAATCACCCAGGGCCAGGTCCACCTTATCCACAAATAGCTTAATTTCCAAACGCCCTTTATAACATTCCCTTGTCAATATCCGGTGATAATCCAAGAAATAGGTGTAAGGTGTGATGTTGTGGTAGATCATGATCTTTTTATCGGGGATACGGAAGAACATCTTGGAAACCGGCGATCCGATGGAAAAATGGAAGATCACAACATTATCCTGTGAGCTGAAGTTCACATACTCCCTAAAATCATGGATGTGTTTGGCCATGCGTGGTTCGTAAAACCGGATGAAAATCTCGGATGTGTGCCCTTTCTCACGGAGAGCGCTCTGAATCTCCAGCATCTCATCGGAGATGGCATCCCCGTAGCTTAAAGATGTGGCGAACTGATGGATATTCATTTCTTTCGTTTTTCCAGCTGGTCGACAACTGATAAATACTTGTTCTCGATCACTTCCCACGCGTAATTATGGTTGAAATAGAGCTGCCCGTTTTTTCCCAAGGCAGCCCTGAGTTGTGAAGAGGAGAGAAGAAGGGTCAAGGCCTCTCTGAACTCATTTTGATCTTCGTAAAAAAGCCCTGCGTGGCTCCGCAAACACTGGCCTTTGAGAACCTCACAGCGCGCGTTCGCTAAGACGGGTTTTTGCATCGCCCAGGCTTCGAGAGTGACCATGGACAAACTCTCGAAGAAAGAAGGCATGATCAAGACCAGAGCGCCTGCCAGAGCCGAAAATTTGTCTTCTTCGGATAAAAAGCCCAGGTATCGGATATCGGGATGGGAAGGGATCTTAAAAAGTGTGCTCCCCACAAGAACCAATTGGACGTCTGAGCCCGTTTCTCTCTTAAAGCGGAGGAAAAAATCGAAGAGCTCGTCGCATCCCTTGTTTTCGTCGATCCTCCCGAGGTAGATGAGATAATCACCCCTGATGTCATATTTCTGACGGAAATTCTCCACGAAGAATTCGGACGGGACCTCTGTGCCCACTCCCACAACTTCTCCCAGGACATGGCCGTTCTGGGACACGCGATTTATCATCTTCCGTTCCTCTAAAGAGTTATATATGAACGCTTGGGGTTTTTTAAACAGGTCTTTAAAAATTCTGAGATGAACGATGGGGTCGTGTTCTGCGGTGGGAACCAGGATGCTCTTTTCCGGGACTGAGTTGATCCCCCAATAGGAATGGTAGTAGCGGTAGCTAAAGAAGAAAAAATAATCAAAATCGTTTTTGTGTTCGTCGATGTGCCGGATGAGTGATGGTGAAAAGGGGCCCTCTTCTTCCATCCATTTGAGCTCATCCTCTTTGCGATGCTCATTTTGGAGGATATTGTGTTGAAGGCGACCGAATCTCTCCGGATTCCTGGGTTTTGCCACTGAGAACCTCTTGACCGGAATATTATTGATAATCTCATCGCCTTTGTGATAATGATCCTTCCAGGTGATGTAGTCAAAGGCCCGGGTTGTTAAAACCTGCACATCCCAGTATTTCTGCATGTGTTCGGCCACCCAACGGCAGTGAAGCTCAGCTCCTCCGTTTATTTCCAAACCGTATCTCTGGACGACAAAAGCAACTTTCATTTGAGAACCTGATCCTCCAGTGCTTTCTCTCTTCTCCCTATAAACTCAAAATCTTTTTCCAAAATTCGCGCTTTGATCTTGAGGTTCTCTTCCTCGACCTTGAGCTTGGTCAATTCCACAACAAGGTTGTGTGACAGGCTGTGCAGAAGTTTGGTGTATTCCTTGATTCTTCCGATATCATCGAAGGCCAGATCGATCCTCTTGTTAACAGCCTTATCCACAACTTCGATCCTGCTGTTTAAGGATTCATTCAACTGAAAGATATCGTGAAACAATTTTTCACTCAGATAGTCCAGCCTTTTGTTCGTCAGGTCGAGTGTCTTGACCGTCTCAGCAAGCTCATGAGAAACAGGAAGAACCATAAGTTTGATGAAGGGAGAGAAGGGTCTCATGATCTTGAGCAATAGTGCTTTTATCTTCGATCTTGCTCCCTGAGCTTCTGGAGGCAGTTCCGGAGGCGCTCCGGCATAGGGTAGATAATCTGTTTGGATGGGTTGTATGTCGGGCTCTTTCCTCGGCTGGACAGCGATCTTTTTTTTGATCTGATCCATGATGTCCGCCACATCGATGTCTTCATAATCGATCCGTATACTCATTTCATCTTCAATCTTTTTTCCCTTTAATTTGGTTTCAGTCATGTGGTTCTCCTTCGTTATTCTTGGAATCTCTGTGGCATCTCTATTTTTCATTGCTGTCTTCTCTATACATAAAACTCTCGTATACACTCTGGACATCCAGAATATCCGGCAGAGGATGGAGTTCCATCTTTTCGATCTCACGGATTTCCTTTTCTGTGAATACTCCCTCCCTTTTCTTTTCCTCGATCCTTTTCATGATCTCTGCGATGATCTTTTTCTGGTCCTCTGCCTTCATGCTTTTGATCTCTAAAAAATCAGACATGGTCTTTCCCTCTCTCGATCGGGGTGAAAATTCACTCTATTTTATCAAATCCCGAAGGGATTATGATACTTCTATCTCATTTCCGTAAGCATCTTTATTTCCGTGGTAAGGGCATTAGACGCAAAAAAAACGAGTCACTGTCCTTATGAGTCGGATGGTGGTGGGTGGGCGGGGCTTCGACGAATATGGACTGTGACAAGCTCCTGCTATTATCTTTTGACTTGAGAGCATCACGGGAATAAGGATGCTTCCCTCATTGCTGTAATCCCCTCTATTCCATTGGTAGGAAATCAAGGGAGATAAGGTTATATCTGTCGATCCTTTCATCACTTGATATAGCCCAAAGCTCTCAGTTGTTCCTTTAAGTCGTCGTCGATCTCCGGCTTTAGAGATCGCCTCTTCTTGGCCTGGCTGTACAGGTTATCGATGGTGCGGATCAATCGGTTGACCAATGCGGCCTTCTCATCAGCAACGTTGAGTTTTTCCTCTGGATCACTTGTCAATTCATAAAGCTCAACAGGCCCAGTCATGGGCGGAGGATACTGGAAGAAGGACAGATCGTCCTCCGTGAATTTTTTATTGAGGATGAATTTTTCTGTCCCATTGTTCGTGGCGATCTTTTGGGGGACATGAGAATTGAGGACATTGTCTCCGATGTCTGCTAAAAAAGATCTATTTGCGTCTTCCTTCCCTTCCACGACAGGAATGAGGCTTTTCCCATCGAGCGAGAGCTCTGAAGTTTCGATCTGGAGTTCCTCCAAGATCGTGGGCATCACATCCACGAGAGAGACGATTGTGGAGATCTGTTTACCTCTGAACCTAGAGCCTGGGAATTTGATCAAAAGAGGGACCTTCAAGGATTCATCATAGAGTTGGTGCCCGTGTTCCCAGCTTCTGTGGTCGTAGAACTCCTCCCCATGATCGCTGGTAAAAATGATCAGTGTGCTGTCGTAAAGATCCAGCTGTTTGAGTTTGGTTATAAGAGGACCGACGAGCGTCTCATCCGTGTACCTCACTTCACCATCGTAGAGGTCAACGACATTGCGTCGCTCGTCCTCCGATAACGGCTTGAACAGGTTGGCCCTTCCGCCGAGATACCCCATCAGGTTGACATGCCTCCATTGCGCATTTTCCGACAAGAACATATCTTTGTACGGTTCCGGGCAGGCATAGGGATCATGAAGCTGGTAGGTGTGGGCGAATAGAAAGAAATTCTTATTTTTGCTGTGTGTATCCAGCCACTCGGCAACAAGTCCGTTCAAATACTCGGCCGCATCCTGGCGATAGACACCTCCTCCTCCCTCCTGATACATGTCAAATCCCTTGGAGAATCCATAGACCGAGCTCACGAATCCGCCGCCTGTAAAGGCGGTGCAGAAAAAGTGGTTCTGTCTTAAGAGGTCGGCGAGCGTAAGGATTGTCGGGTCCATTTTCTCATTATCCTGATACACCTGATGATGGACACAATGCAGAGATGTCAACATCGATACATGTGAAGGGAGGGTCCATGGGGAAGAGGCATAAACATTCGAAAACATGACGCTGTTTTCAGCCAGAGAATCGATATTCGGGCTTGTCTGTCTGGCGTAGCCATAACACCCCAAATGGTCCGCTCTGAGGGTATCCACAGAGATGAGAAGGACATTGCAGCTGTTTTTCCCTTTTTGAAAGAGAACAGGATTATACCAGAAGGCGGTACTGCCCCTGTCCCCCTCAGTGATAAGGGATAATCGAATATTTTTAGCATGTGGCATGTCCACGCTGTATCTTGAAAAGGAAACGGTTTCTTCATCTGCGCGTGGGGGACAGGTTAAATACTGTTGGAAGATGGTTCGTTTTCTGCCCTCTGCTTCCAGCACAACCACAAAATTGACGCCCCTTTTATCACTGGCTTGATCCACTTTTTTAGCATGGCTGGGCTCTCTGATAATGCCGATACCAAAATCCAGAACAGAGCCTTCGACCAGATCGAGATCGAATCCATAGAGGCTTCTCGGTGGTGAGATGATCGCATTTATGTCTCTACCGCCCAGCTTCAGCTTCCGTTTGAGGTTGAAAGGATTCTCTCCCACACCGAAGTCTTGAAGGGGGTGCGACTTGGCGGGGAATGCGGCTTCTGATCCTCCAGACTGCGTGGAAGAATCTCTATAGGGTGATTGGATGATATTTTCTGTCTTCAGATGGTCGATTAGCCTAAAGACCTCAAATTCAGAGTGTCGAGCCTGTCTGCAATCCATAGTAAGCAAGATCAGAATAAGAATAGGGATAAAGATAAGAGCAGGGAAATGATTGAGTTTTAGAATCGGGTGAAAAGAGGTGATCTTTCTCATGTGCAGGTGCCGAACTCCATGCGCAATTGTAATCGAATTAACATTTTGATTCAACTGAGAAGCATTTCCGAGGTGGCGATGCTGACATCCGAATGATCAGATCGGTGATTAAAATACGGTTTTCTCAATCACGCAATTGGGGCACTCAATAACGCACAAAGCATTCAGACCATCTTGGAAATCGAAATCCCCACAAGGGCTCACAGGTTGTTTATAATTCTTCGCTTTTCTGTTATATTATCCGAAACTCAAAACGAGGGACTCAGGCTGATGGAATTGAGAAAAAAAATCAGGATCGGAGTCATCGGGGGAGCAAAACCCGAAGACAGGTTCCGCAAGATCGCTTTCGAAGTGGGGCAACTCATTGCGGAAAAAGGCGCCATCCTCGTATGCGGAGGTCTCAGCGGAGTTATGGAAGCTGCAGCCAGAGGAGTAAAAAAAGCAGGAGGTGTAAGTGTGGGCATACTCCCGGGGGATTCTCCCAAAGATGCCAATGCCTACATCGATATACCTATCGCCACAGGGCTTGGATATTCGCGGAACTCTCTTGTTGTCATGAACTCCGACGTCCTAATCGCCATCGACGGTAAATACGGAACTCTCAGCGAGATCGCCTATGGCTGTGTCCAAGAAAAAAAGATCATCGGCATCGGCACCTGGGATATCGAAGGCGTGATTCCCGCGGAAACAGCCGAACAGGCTGTGGATTTGGCTTTAAAAAATTATTTTCCGCTCGTCCGTTAACCTATTGTCCTCACTCCTTTTTTTGGCTTTATTCAACTTTGCAAAAAAGAGGAATAAGCATCATTCCGTGTACGCCTTCCGGTTCTCAAAAGCAAAAAAGAACATCCAGCACCTCTATTCGCACAACAGGATCAATAGCAGAAGTGGCCTCGTCGAGCAGTAACAATCTGGGAGAATGGGCGCAAGCAGCAACCAATGACAGTTTTACTCGGTTGCCTGTGGACAGATCTTTGGCTCTTTTATCTAAAGGAAGGTTAAACCGCTTGGCCAGTTCTTGAGCGCAGTCCTTTGACCACTGAGGGTAGAACTGGGATAAAAATCGAGGTTTTTTTTGATGCCAATCTGTCAATACTATATATATCGTATATACCCAACATGGTCTCACTACCGGCATTTGTTAAGTGTATTGTGAAAATCCTCGAATAACCGAAATACAGGGAGTGTGTTCGAATGATTTCTTTCAAAAATTGATGTATATTATAAAAGGCATAAAGATAATATCTGCATATTGCAGGATAGATTGTGCAGAACTATAAGATCACGATCAGCTACGATGGGACCGATTACCAAGGTTGGCAACGTCAGCCAGAGAAAAGAACTATTCAAGGCTTTCTAGAAAATGCGTTGGAAAAGATCGTTTCTAAAAGGGTTCCAGTGATCGGATCCGGCCGAACAGACGCAGGAGTCCATGCTGTGGGCCAGGTCGCGCACTTTAAGACCGAATCCCGCCTGGACGATGAAGAATTTCGCCGGGCTTTTAACGGCATCCTTCCCCACGACATACGATTGATCGCCCTGGAAAAGGCCTCGCCCGATTTTCACGCCAGAAAATCAGCGCGATCAAAAGTGTATCGCTACAGAATTTTTAATGCCCCTGAAATCAGTCCTTTTGTTCTCAGGTATGTTCTCCATTGGTCCTCCCCAATGAGTGTGGCAATGATGAAAGAAGGGGCCGAAATGTTCGTGCGCGAGGCTGACTTTACGGCTTTCTCATCCAACAGGCTCCTCTACCCTGTTCGCAATGTCACTCAATCTGAAATCCGCACGCAGGGAAAAGAAATCGTATACTCCGTAGAAGCTAACGGTTTTTTGAGGTATATGGTACGGAGTATTGTGGGTACGCTTATCGAAGTGGGGAGAGGGAGGTTAGACCCGCAAAAGATCGAAGAATTTTTCAAACTAGATAGGCGCTCCGGGAACTGCCCGACAGCTCCCGCCAAAGGCCTGACACTGCTCGAGGTGAAATACTGATCCTTCTCTCCCATGAAACACAAAAATTATGAACTGAGACCTTCGAATCTCACTCATCACGGATTTAGAGATATTTCCCCCGGCAGAACACAATTAAAGAGGTTTCCCCATGATAAGCGCATCTTCTAGAGGTGTTTGGTAATAATCCTTTCTAGACCCCAAGACTTTAAAGCCCAGCTTTTTGTAGAGCGCCCGGGCGGCCAGGTTGGATGGCCTCACTTCCAGAAAAATATACTCTCCCCCATCTCTCCGGATCATTTGGATGATCCTGCGCATGACAGCTTCTCCGATCCCCTTTCTCCGGAAATCAGGATGGATGGCGAAGTTACTGATCTGGACCTCTTCCTGTATTTTCCAGTAAATGATGTACCCGATATTCCTCTCGAAGATGCTGTGAACGATCACATAGGGAAAAGAAACACTCGTGTTGACGATTTCACCCGAAAAGGTGGAATCTCGCCATGGATTTGCGAAGGAAACTTTTTCGATCTCCAGAATACTGGGGATATCGTCCTCTCCCATCTTTTTTAGGAAAAAGGAGTGTTGGGGGTGTATTCTGTTTCTAATGATTTTCCTCCGCCTGAGACTTTCGGAAGTAAAGAGGTTCGACTGCTCGAAAATCCAGTCCTTTTCCTTTTTTTAACAAACTGTATCCCAAAAGCCCCACTTCGTGACCTATAAAAAGTGAGCGGGAAGAAATTCTCGATTTATCCTTGAAATATTCAAAAATTCTCTCTCTCCATACCTCAACCCCATTTCCGATAAACGAAATGATCCTCTGCGAGGGACACAGAGTGAAAAACCGGTCTGGAGAATAAACACCCTGGGGGACGACTTCTATCAATTCTCCATTCTTCACTTCAAAAAGGGCAGCATAGATCTCCCCTTTTCGCGCATCCAACAAAGGGCACAACAAACGGTTATGCGGATGTTTCAACTTCAGGCCGAGGGCTTTCAATGTGGACACGGGAGCAATGGGTTTTCCCGACGCAAGGGCAAAAGACTTGACAGTGCTCAGCCCAATCCGGATTCCTGTGAAGGACCCAGGACCGACAGTCACAGCAAAAGCATCCATATCTTTGACCGTGAGGTCCCTTTGGCGCAGAACCAGGTCCAAAGCGGGCAATAGCCTCTCTGAATGGGTGAGGGAGGAGACCCCGTTCACCTCCGCCAACAATTTTGTGTCCTCCAATAGAGCGACAGAGCCATGGGGTGTCGATGTATCCATAGCCAGGACCAACATTCTTTTATCGCCTTAAATGAATTATTTCCATTATGTGGAGGCAACTCGGCCAATTCTTCATCTGCCTTTAATCCAATGCTATCCCATATCGAAACAGCCCACCTGCGTGAAAAATGGCATGCTGGACATCACTCATCGGTGAGACCCGAAAGGGAAAATTTCGGGTCACGCAGGTGCACATGCCAGATAAAACATCCACAGTGACCTGGTCTCCGGTCTCCAATTTTCTCTCGAGAGCCAGTCGTTCTATGTCGCAACTCTTCAGCACAGGGAATCCGGAGTTCACTGCATTCCTGAAATAAATGGCTCCAAAGGAAGGAGCTATGATCAGACTGATCTTGAGCGCAAGAAAACAATCAACAGCTTGTTGTCGAGAAGAACCAGCACCAAAATTCCGGCCCGCGATGATGATATCTCCGGTATGGGCTTTTTTCGAGAAATCTTTCCATCCCTCTAGATTTCCCAGGGCATACTCTCCCATTTTTGCAACATCAGTGATGTGAAGAAAGGCATTATGGTAGATCTGGTCGGTATCAATATCTTCAAGCAGCCGGCCTTCCGGATCGGAAAGAACCCATATTTTCCCCGCAAAATGTGAATGTTCCATATTACAAATCCTCCGGGCTGCAGATCTCACCCGCTACACATGAAGCCGCGACAACGGCCGGGCTGGCTAAATAGGTCAACCCTTTTCCCTGTTTCCCTGCAAAATTCCTATTGCCCGTGCTGATTTGGACCTCTCCTCTACCGGTTAAACCGATGTGTCCTTCCGCACAACCCCCACAACCGGGGTTGCTGATGATGGCACCACTTTGGAAAAGAGCCGCCAGCACACCTTCTCGGATAAGTTCTGCGTAGACTCTATGGGTGGCAGGCACGATTTTCAACATGACACCATCTTTGACTTTTTTTCCTTCGAGCACGCGCGCGGTCTCTTTCAAGTCTTCCAGCCTTCCATTCGTACATGAACCGATAAAACCCGAGTGGATCTTCGTTCCTTTGAGCTCGGAAATATTGAACACATTTGTGGGGGAAGAGGGGGCGGCGACTTGAGGAGGGATGTCACCGGCATCGATCTCAACAATATCCGAGTACTCGGCGTCGGCATCTGCCAGGACCGGCGTCATCCTCTCGCCGGAAAAATCCAGAATTTCCTGCTCTGACGAATCTATGAACTCGGGAACAAATCCGATGATCCCTGCCATTTCTGTCACCATGCTGCAGAGAGTGATACGGCCTGAAAGGGAAAGCTTTTTTGCGGAATCCCCAAAAAATTCCACAGCCTTCAGAGCGGCTCTTTCGGTCCCTAAATTCTTCAGAATGTACAGAGTGAGGTCTTTGGCTGATGTGGGCCATGAGTATGTCCCCCTGAGGTTCACCCTCAGAGTTTCCGGTACTTCGAACCATGTTTTCCCGGTTTTAAAAGCAAAAGTGATATCCACATCCCCCATTCCCTGTCCAAAACAGCTCACAGCGCCCAGGATGTTGAGATGACTATCTGTTCCTACAACCGTCTTTCCTGCACTTGCCAGTCCCTCCTCCATGAGCACATGAGATCCTATTCCTTTGTCCACATCAAAAACCACAATCCCATGTTCTCTGGCAAAATCTCTGCAGATTTGCTGATTATCGGCATATTTAAGAGTGCACGCAGGGACGCACAGATCGAAAGTGAAATAGGTCTTTGCGGGATCAGCCACAGGTTCGTGCCCGTATTCCCTGTGATAGTGTTTCGCCACATTCGGTCCTCCAAAATCCCGCGCTGAGCGGATATCCAGGTCCATCCAGACGATTCCTCCAGGCCTGACCACATCTTGTGTGTGATTCTGGATGATTTTTTCTATGATTGTCTTCCCCATTCTAGACCTCTTCAATATTTCGGACTTTTGCCTGCCCAAACCGAAAGGACCTCACTATTCGTTGAGATGGTCCTATCACTGGAGAAATTACTTGACACCTATTGAGTCGAGTGACCCATCTTCTGCTATACATTTTAACTCTTAAATCTCTTGTCTTCGAACGATCTCCGTTATCATTCTTTAAAAATCGGCCTCTGTTGACCTCTTGAGCAATCAAAGAATATCCGCAACAGCGCGCGCCACATCGAGAGAGGTGGCGCGTCCGCCCAGGTCGTATGTTCTGACTTTTCCCTCCTTGATCACCCTGGCTATGGCTGCCTCCAATGCTTCCGCCATATCTTCCTCCCCGAGCCAATCGAGCATCATTTTTGTGGCTAGAAGCATGGCTGTAGGGTTGACCTTGTACATACCCTCGTATTTCGGGGCCGACCCGTGGGTGGGTTCGAAAACAGCGTACTTATCTCCGATATTTCCCGAACGCGCAAAACCTAAGCCGCCCACGAGCTGTGCAGCAAGGTCGGATATAATATCCCCGAACAAATTTTCAGCGACCAGCACGTCATAGTCCTGCGGATTTTTGACCAGCCACATGGCCATCGCATCGACATTGGCCTCCCAGAATTCAACATCAGGGAATTCCTTGGCCATACTCCTGGCAATATCCAGGATGAAGCCGCCTGTTTCACGCAAAACATTCGGCTTTTCGACAATGGTTACAGATCTCCGCTTTAATTTTCGGGCATACTCGAACGCTCTCCTCAAGATCCTCGTGCACGCTTTTTTTGTCATGATCCGCGTGGAAAGAGCGATCTCCTCAGACGGCACATCTTTAAATTTCCTCATTTTGGGATGAATGAGCAATTCTTTTTTGAGGCTTTCTGGGAGTGGATGGAATTCCACTCCTGCGTACATGCCCTCGGTATTCTCCCTAAAGATTACCAGATCGATGTCATCTCGGTAATTAAGCGGATTTCCGGGATACGCCTTGCAGGGTCTCAAATTGGTGTAGAGGTCGAATTCCTGACGTAACCGCACTATCGGGCTGAAATAGGAATATCCTTTCTCTCGAAATTCCGGAGAAATCTCTTTGAGCGCGTCCTCTTTAGGTTTGGATGTGATAGCACCGAAAAGACAGGCATCCGTCTCCTTGAGCATCCGAATCGTACGGTCAGGTAGAGGATTTCCCTCTTTGCACCAGAACTCCCATCCAATATCTCCATAAACATAATCAGCATCCAGATCCAACTTCTCAAGAACTATCATTGCGGCTTCAACAACCTCTTTGCCCACTCCATCTCCGGGCAAAACCGCAATTCTGTACTTTGCCATGATTCACTCCTTCTTTCAGTTCACGATTCTTAAGCTGGAGCTTACAGGAAAGAATAGTTATGTGATTTTTTATTTTGCTCCTGGCTGCGAACCTGATAATTTTTTCTTCGTGTAGGGGATCAACCCTCCCGCTTTAAGGATTCCTAAAACAGAATCTGGAAGCGAGGGGAAAGAATAAACATTTTTATCCGTGAAAATTTCTCCCTTTTGAAAATCAATGGCCACCTCTTCGTCCTGCTGGATGGAGTCAGAGGCTTTTTCAGACTGAATAACTGGCAATCCCTGATTGATTGCATTCCTAAAAAATATGCGCGCAAAAGATCGGGCAATAACAGCCTGGACACCCGCAGCCTTTAAGCAGGTGGCGGCTTGTTCGCGGGAACTTCCGCAACCAAAGTTTTTCCCGGCCACGATAACATCTCCTGGCTGGACTTTTTTGGCAAAATCAGGGTCGAGATCCTCCAATGCGTGACGAGCCATCTCTTCGGGATCCATGGCAGTATAAGTGTACTTGCCAGGAAAAATTACGTCTGTGTTGATATTATCCCCATACTTCCAGACATGTCCTTTTTTCATTAGAGTCCCCTCGGATCAGTGATCACTCCTTGGAGTGCGGAAGCGGCAACCGTGGCGGGCGAGGCAAGATAGATCTCTGAATCGCGGCTTCCCATCCTTCCCCTGAAATTTCGGTTCGCCGTGCTCAAGGCCACCTCCCCAGGCGCAAGAATGCCTTGATGCGCACCGAGACAAGGGCCGCATCCTGGATTAAGAACCATACAGCCCGCACGGACAAAGTCCTCAAGAATTCCCTCGTGGAGAGCTTTGAGATACTCTGCCCGGGAAGCTGGGATCACGAGCACTCGGACAGAGCTAGAGATTGTCTTGCCTCTAAGGATATCGGCAGCGACTTTCAAGTCCTCAAACCTTCCATTGGTGCACGTTCCGATCACGGCCTGATGAAAGATTGTTCCTGCAACCGCTTGCACGGGTTTCACATTGTCTACTGTATGAGGACAGGCAATTTGAGGTTCGAGGGCAGATAGTTCATAGCTAAGAATGTCTTCAAAATTGGCGTCAGGATCAGAATACACAGGGCTGTAGTCCGCTTTTGCCCGGTCCTTCAGGAATTCAAACGTTTTTTCATCCGGCAGGAAATATCCATTTTTTGCACCCATCTCAGCAGCCATGTTTGTCAGGACCAGACGAGAGGCTAAACTCAGACCTTGGACGCTATCTCCAGCAAATTCCACGGCTTTATAATTCGCTCTGTCCGCTCCTTCATTCCCAATGATTTTTAATATGATATCTTTGGCATACACGCCACTGGGAAGCTGTCCTTTGAGCACGATCTTCAATGTTTCCGGGACTCGAAGCCAAATCTCATCGGTCGCCCACACAGAGGCGGCCTCCGACCGGCCGATCCCCGCAGAAAAAGCACCGAAGGCTCCATAACTCGTGGTGTGAGAATCAGCTCCCAGCACCAATTTCCCCGGCATTGCAAATCCTTCCTCAGAAAAGACTTGGTGGCAAATCCCATTGTTCACGTCGTAAAAATGGGAAATATCCTGGGCAGACACGAACTCTCTTATGCTTTTGTGATTCTGCGCATATTTTTCCGTGGATGCAGGAACCACATGATCGAGGACGATCACGATTTTCAGGGGACAGCAGACTTTTTTTACACCGAGTTTTTTAAATTCATTGATAATGGCTGCAGAATTGTCGTGCGTGAGGATATAATCAGGGGAAACGGTGACAACATCTCCCGCCCGAACTTTCTTCCCAGCTTTGTGGCCGAGAATTTTCTCTGAGAATGTCTGGCTCAAATGTCCCTCCTCGGACTCGCTTTACAGTTTGAATGCCTCAAAATTTACAAAGTCAGCATGATTGACGATCACAGCTTCGACTGTTCTTCGAGCACCATCACCCTCTTTGGAATGAGCAGCGATGATGTGAAGCACTTCCTGAGGAATATCGAACTGTGAAGCAAATATAGCTCCGGATATGGGATGACGGAGGAGTTTGCCTTCCTCGCTTTTCACAAAACGGCCCCCCTCCCTCTTGTATTCGAACAGTTTACCCACATCATGAAGCAAGGCTCCAGAAAGGAGAACATCTCTGTTTATGGATATCCGGTCCCTGTATTCATCCAAAAGGACATCTGCGATCTGGACAGAACAGAGAGTTACGGCTCTTGTGTGTTCGATGATATTGATAGGTGTTTGTTCGATCAACAGGGTGAAGGGCATTTCGAGCAGATCCTCGACTGTCCAAGCCTTCCTCACCATCGCCTCATGCCATACTTTCAGAGTTTTTTTCTGTAAGCCTTGGGCTTTGATGGACTGGAACTCCGGCATCATTGAGAGAAGCTTTTTTTGCATTTAGACCTTCCTTTCCTTCGGACCATCATACTCATAGTCCTGAGGATGGATCTTTCTCATGGGCTTCATCCGGTTTTTTTCCTCGTGGACATGGGCGACCAGGCCTGGAACGCGAGCGATGATAAAAAAAGCATTTCCGATCGCAGAGGGGATATCCAGATCACACAACACGGCCGCGATCGCTCCATCGACATTTATGGGAAGAGATCGTCCGATCTGTCTGGCAAGGACCTCTTCCACAGCGCGCGCGATCCGAATATGTCTTCCTGCCAGCCCCAGCTCCTTGGCCAGGCTAAAAAGCTTAACCGTCCGTGGATCTTGGGTGTGGATCCTGTGTCCAAAACCAGATGCTCTTTGATTTTTTTCCTTCATTTCGAGGAGCACTTCCTGCGAGGCATCCTGTTCGTTGAGACCCTTTGCGTCCATTCGGCGGGCGATCTCGGAGAAGAGCTTCATCCCCTCTTCGATGGCGCCACCGTGGTACCGGGAAATCGCCAAAACTCCAGCAGCAACGGCAGAATTCAACTCTGCCCCCGTAGACATCACCGTCCGCGCTGTCAGGACAGAAGGTGGACTAGCTCCATGATCGACAGAGGAAACAAATACGGCATCGATGAGCTTCCCGACTTCAGCCGAAGGCATTTCCCCTTTCAAGACAAGGTAAATGGCTTGAGAAAAGGTGATCTTTCCCATCAACTCATCGACAGGGTATCCTCTTACAGATATGCTGTTGGGTTTCACTTCAGTCACAGATGTTTTCCAGTGAAGCTCACTCATCCTTACCTCCCAATGATGCTCTCAACTTGAGAGCGACTGCGGGAATATCCGATATGGATTCAACCACATGGACGCCCACCGCACTAAGCCTCTGCACCTTGCTCTTGTGTGACCCTCTTGTTCCCTCAACGATCGCTCCAGCATGAGAAAACCGGGTTCCGGACTTCGCTGCCTTCCCGCCCACAAACGCGACCATGGGTTTGGTAAATTTACCCTCTTCGATAAGATTGGCAACTCGTTCCTCTTGTGTCGTACCGATCTCTCCGAACATCACCACCATGCGTGTCTGTTCATCTTTCTCAAAAAGTTCCATGACCTCAGGGTGGGAAAGTCCAACTACGGCATCCCCGCCCACATGAATGATGGTGCTCTGCCCGAGCCCGGCTTCAGTCAAAAAATAGGATATGGCAGAGGTCATCCCTCCGCTCCGCGAACTCACTCCGATATCCCCAGGCCGAAACCATTCCCGCGCCCTTTCTGCACGCCCCCCGATCATACCGAGCACGGCCTTTCCGGGGCTTACAAGTCCCAGAGTGTTGGGCCCCACGAATGCGGCTCCTCTATCCTTCGCCAGGCTTGCGATCTCGAGCACGTCAAAAATGGGCACTCTGTCCGGAATAATGGTCAAGAGTTTCACACCTGCATCGATAGCCTCCATCGCTGCGTCTTTCACTAACACAGCAGGAACAAAGATCACGCTGATATCGATGGGGCCGCATTTTTCCCAAGCTTCTTCGACGGCATCATACACGGGGATGCCAAAGACCTCTTCTCCACCTTTCCCAGGAGTGACTCCGGCCACTACATGTGTGCCGTAATCCTTCATCAGACGAGTCCTCACCATTCCCTCTCTACCTGTGATACCCTGAACAATCACGCTAGACTTTTCATCCACTAATATCGCCATCTTCACACTCTCTCTTTCTCTGTCGATTCCGGATCTGAGTTTCCCTCGATCTTTCGTTTCCGGTATTCTGCAAGGCCGGGAATCGGCAAATGCACAAAAATGGCATCCTTCTCATGAAACTTACAGAAGATCTCACAGGCCAGGCATTCTGTACACTTTCCCTTCCGTGCTTCTCCCTCCGTCACGGCCAGGATAGATCTGCCATCCTCAATTCTGAGAACTCCAGGAACACAAGCCTCCACACAACCGTGCGATTTGCACGATAGACACTTTGCATGGTCGATGAATAACTTCCCTGTGATCGTCTCGAAAAAATAAGCATCCTTGGGTAAATCAGGCTCGCTGATAGGCCTGAGCTCATGAGGAACATTTCCGTTCTTTTCGATCAGCGCTTCCATTCGGAGAGCACAAAACTCCGGGGAATCATCCCTTCCATATCCCTCGACCTGGGCGGGGATATCTTTCAGATATGTTGCGAGAATTTCCATGGCTTTTTCTTCATAATTCCCGCCAAGGCGGATGACACCCGGGACGTCCAGATGATCTTCAATAAAAGCTTTTACGAGTCCTCGAGCGGATTGGTACTGTTCCTGGCTGGCGACCCCAGAACCAGAAGCGAAATATCCTTTGATATTGGGTTGAGAGAGGATGATCTTCGCGGCACGGTAGACTTTGCTTGCTGCTGGATTTCCGCTGGTATCGCAATAATTGGCCAGCTGGAAGCCCTTGTTCAGGATGGCATCCATGGACATCATAGAGCCCCCGCCACCAGCACCGTTAAATCCTATATATTTTCCCTCTTTAGGGATGTCCTCGGTCATCTGAAGGAAATAGAAGGTGCCTCTATGATCGTTATCCTCCACATGATAGGCAATCTTTTCGAGCTCTGAGGGAGGTCGGTCGAATTCACGGGCCACCTCGATTCCCAGTTCTGGATGACGGAAAACCGCATAATCATCCACAGCGATGTGGCAATCGGCGGCATATACTTCACCTCCTTCAGTCAGGACCAACGGATTTATCTCTGCTGAGCGAGCATCGTTTTCCCTGGCAACTTTGTACAATTTTGTCAGGACACCCGAGATCTTCAAGAGGAGTTTCCCGGAAATTCCTGTTCGGCGAACGAGATTCCGAGCTTCGAAGTCTCTCAAGCCCTTCAGAATATCGACGGGTGCATGCGCCACTTTTTCTGGATGTTTCCGGGCTATCTCTTCAATCCCCGTCCCTCCCACAGAGCTAAATATGATCACGGGAGTTTTTTGAGCGTCATCAATCACAAGGCCCGCAAAATACTCCGATCGAATGGCTAATTTCTCTTCGACCAGCACGCGCTCGACCGAATAATTTTTCAACCTTTTCCCCAATAATATGCGCGCTTTTTCCTCGGCTTCCTGGGGAGAATCGGCAAATTCAATGCCCCCCAATCCCGCCCGTCCTGTCAGCCAAACCTGGATCTTCAATACAACCGGTTTTCCCAATCGCTCAGCGACATCTCGAGCTTCTGAGGGGGTCGAAATCACCGCCCCATCAGGCACACGGATGCCAGCTTTCTTCAGAAGTTCTTTACCCTGGAATTCATAGAGTCGCGACACGTCAGCCGTCCTTTCATCTTAGTTCATATATTATTCTTATCCCACGAAATTTTGTCAATCACAAAAGCACAGAGGAACGTCATCATTCATACAGAAAGAATATCGCTGGGATCCTCACTACAAATACAGCAATCTCGACACCTGAAAGATCCAGGCGAAATGCTGCAATTGCAAAATAACTTTATAGGAAAATACTCTCATTTTTCAACGGACGTTTTTTTTCCAGCAACTTCAGACTGGAATTCAGCGTAGATACTAATAAACAAGTGAGAGAACTTTGTTCACGGACATTCTCGCAGAAAGAATCTTCCGCACGATGAAGATAAATTGCAATCTTCCAGAATGAAAGGTGTAAGGGCAATCATCAGCAGGAATGGCTGGAGGCGGCCCTGCTGAAGGAATCCCAGCATGGCTAAAGAGATCAACAGATTAGAGTCCAAGGCCAGAGGATACAAAATCACATGTATCCATCCCGCATGGCGCGCATTCATAGCACTCTGTGAGTCGATCAAGTTCGGTGAGATAGAGAAACTTATAATTCACGACGGCCTTCCACACCAGGCAGAAGAGGTGAGGAAAAAAACAAAATTCAACACAAATTGAAATCAATGGCCAAAAATTCAGAAAAACTTCTTGCCTCATACGGCCGCATACCTTTCCGAGGTTTTTCCCATGAAGAGATTTTTCAATTCCTCAAAGATAATCCTTTGAGTTTTCCTCAACAAATAAAACTCGACGAAAAAGTATTATATGCGGTCTTTTTTGATTTTTTTGTCGACTATTTCTACATGAAAGAAAACATCGACCTGAAAGATTTTTTGAATTCCCTGGAGCGTGCCATTCTCGTCAAGATGCTGGACAAATTTAACGGCAACCAGAAGAACACGGCAACATTCCTCCGCATTAAACACACGACGCTGAATCAAAAAGTGAGAAAACACAAGATCGACTTCTTCAAAAAACCCGCCGAAGGTTAAGGTGTATCCATTGTTTTTCAAAAAAAGGGATCAGGATTTAATAATCCATATTTTTTTTGAGAAAATCATAGAAATGGTACATATATTGCAGGATATATTGACAGATTAAATGGTTGGGGAAATAGCCATGAGGAGATTTCAGGATGAAACTCTCGATGCTATGGACAACAACCTTACTTGTGGCCCTAGCCTTCACTGGCTGCAAGAGCTTCGATTTAGAAGTTTACCCGGACCCGGATATTCATTCGCGCCCAGGTTATAACAGCACGGTGAGCAAAAGCACTGTCGAAAGTTTATTGTCAGAGATATGGCATTCGAACTTTCTGAACAGGAACAAGCTGAATGAGGAGGAGATCCTCAACAACAATTATGGAATTTTCGGCGACGGCAGCGAGTTTGCCAAACACACAAAGGGACGTGCCTGCTTTATCATCGAAGAAGGCTATTCAGATATGGTGCTTCTGAACAGGAAGCTCTTCCCCCATCTGGTAAGAAATGTTGATGGACAGGTTAAGGCCAGCATGCGTGATAACAAGATCATAGTCACGCTTATTCACGAATTGTTCCATGATTTCTGGTACAACACACTGGATTTTCAGAAAAGATTCTTGTTCTCCCAGGAAGCAGAGATCTTTTTCCAGGAAATCGAAATGGCAAGATCTCAGCAGGAAAAGCTGGATTTTTTAAAAAATATCGGCTATCAACATCCGCGGGACAAGGATTATGCTCCTTATGAAGAACTTCAAGTTGTAAAGAAAAATTATATGGATGATAAATTTTTTGGCACAGAGCTTTATTCGATCATCGCAGACCGAGCGTTTTCCGGAAGAATAATCATCCCTAAACCGTTCAGGAAATTCTACAACGGTATTATTTCCGAATTTTTTCTCCAAAAAAGCTTCATTTGAGTTGAGCCTATGATAAATGTTCACGACTGGACAATGATTGTACCTGTAACGGACATCTTCCGATGGCAATTCCGGCTGATGAAGATGAAATCCGATGAAGAGACATTGGCATTTTTTTTGCTCAGCTTCTTAAAAGGAAAAAAATAGAAGGATCATTCGTGATTCGATGACATAGACACGACGTTTTTTTAACGGCTGACTGAAACAGAAGAGGCTGTTTGAGACTTTCTGAGTCTCAGGCAGCCTTTTTTTTTGGAGGTTCGAAAGAGTAATGATCGTCCTCAACACATGCAGAGGAGAATGGAATTGAAAAGAAAAGCTTTTTCCGCTGTGTTCCTGCCTCTCCTTGTTATGTCGGCCTCTTTTTCGTTGGCCATGGCTTTCGATACAAAAAGACTCCACGAAGCAGCGCAGAGAGGAGATGTCGACCTTATGATAGAGCTGCTCAAAACCGATCCAAAACTGGCAAATTTGAGAAACGATAACGGATGCACCCCACTCCAGTATGCGGCCTATTCCGGACAATGGGAAGCAGCTCGATTGCTTATCGAAAAAAAAGCAGACGTGGATCTGAAAGGAAGCCACCACGGATGGACCCCCCTTCATCTGGCAGCCATGAAAGGCCACCGGAACATCGTTGAGCTCTTGATCAGAAACGGGGCAGAAATCGATATTGAAGACAAAAAAGGCAACACTCCCCTTCACATTGCCTCTTCTCGCGGTCACAGAGATGTGGTGGAACTCCTGCTATCGCATGGAGCAGAGCTAAATGTGAGGAATCATTGCGGTCTTACACCCCTGCATATGGCTGCTTCCGGTAACCATAAAGAGATCATCGAATTGTTGCTTTTAAAAAAGGCAGATGCTCACATGAGAGACCATGCGGGGCAAACAGCCCTCCATGTGGCTTCATGGAATGGCTATGTTCCGATCGTCAATCTGCTAATCGCTTCAGGTTTGGATGTGAATGAACAAGACGCCAAAGGAGACACCCCGCTCCATCTTGCGGCCTTCAGCGGTTATCTGGATGTCATCGAAACTCTTATCGCATCAGGAGCAAAAATCCATATCAGAGACAAAGCTGGCCACACTCCAATCGATCATGCATCCAGGGTCGGCCACAGAGAGATCGTTGACCTCCTTTTTGCCAGAGGAGCAGTGGAGACCAAAAAAGACAATGAGGGAAACGGGAGATGATCCGTTTCTCTCGCTATATAACAGAGAAACTTAGACTAACACTTCGCCACTCAGATACAATCTCATGTTTCTAATAAATCCGCCTCCTATTCCAACCAAATCCTGACAACCTCATTATCCTCATAGACCTCGATAAGCGCCATAGGACCGACTTTTTTCAACTCAGCAAAAAGCTGTTTCAGGTCGATATCATACTCATCCCGGTCGATGCGCAGATGTTTGTCGTTGGTGCATTTCATAAAAAGCTCGACTAACGATATAGGCAGGGTGATCTTCACTCGATCCTTATTGGTGCTCGTGTCGGTGATGAGGACTTTAAACCACTTGGCCTCTTTTCCGGCCTCGTATTGAGGATTCTCTTTAACAGCCTTCTTGATGGCCTGGATGTCGTCCTCATTGTGTGCAAAAACTGCGCCAGAGCTGACGAATCCAAGGATGACAAGGGCTAAAACCAAAATTGTGAGTCTTTTCATCGGACACCTCCTCGATTTTAATCGATCCATATTTTGATAATGGAGTCTTCACTTTTTATCTCTATGATATTCCCCTTGACTCTAGTGAGTTCACGGATTATATTGTCCAGGTCATACCCTTCCCTTCTCATTTTTTCCCTCTCCTCTTCAGGAATAGCGGCAAGGGCGAGATCCGCCAGAGCCCAGGGGATGTCCAGTGAGAATTCAGGCTCTTTTTTCCCCTCCTCGTATACACGGATCTTCAGTATTTTCGCCCGACTCTCATATCTCTCTTCCTCAAAATCCCTTAATGCATCAGGATCTACCCTCAAAATGGCGATCTTTGCTCTGTCTTTAAGCTCGTCATCCTTTTCCTTTTCCAGAATTTCCAGCAGAACGGGCAATCCTTTCCGCGCCTCTTTCTTATCTTTGGCATAGCTCAGCTTAACGGCCGCCCAATATTTGACAACTCTGTTCGGAGAAGAAAGTCGCTCTTCGATCTCGCTCACATAAGACCGGTTTCCTCTCTCATACAATCGGAAGGCGAGTTCGATAATGGATGTTTCAGAATCTTCGACCAAGTTTTTGTTGTGCTCGTCGAGCTGAATATACTTTTTATAGATTTTTAGCGCTTCGACCTCTTTTTCCGGCTGCTCCTGGAGGCACTTTCCCAGATAAAAAACAGCCTGGGAATACCAGGGGCTCTTCGAATAATCCTCGATAATCTCTTCCAGCTTCTCCTGCGCTCCTTCCCATTTTTTGTCAAATATGAGGATTTTTGCATCCTGGAAGAGCTTCTCATCCGGCTTAACCTGTGAGTATGCCTGAAGGGCAACAGATAGACAGAGGATTAGGACTAAGTTTATGCTTAATTTTTTCACTTTATACCTCACTTTCCTCTAATTCCTTCTTCAAGAGTTTAATTTTCAAAAGAAGCTGTTTTTCTTCGATGAAGTTTTGAATATCTTGAAGATCTTCCTCCGATATCTGATCAGTGACCTGCGTCAACTCAAGAAAGAGGAGTTCGATCTGATCGCAGATCTCTTTGGCTTTGGCCATACGGAATTTGTCCAGTTGAGGATTGATATATTTTTTCTTGGCGAGTAAATCTTGGGCTGCTTGCGAGGCAAGTTCATGCTGCCAAACTCCCGGCGCCCTCCTTGGAGATGCTTGGACAAAATCCAGGAGCACGTACTGGCTTTTTTCAAGATAGTCTAGGGTGTCTCGTCTTGCCATCTCAAGCTCAACAAGATCTATAAATTCCGGCGAGACAGCAAAGCTTTCTCCTCGGGATTTTTTTAGGAGGGACGTCCGCATTACTAACAGCGTAGCCAGAGATCCCAGTAAAAGACCCATGAGCAATGCAGCATAGACAGGTCTAAAGCTGGTTTGGGTCAGGATCTTCCATAAGCTTCTTCGTGGCGCTTTTTGAGGAGTGCTAGGTCCTTTGTCAAAAACAGATTCACTGATCCGGGTGGGGAGGGCATCCCAGTCCACCGATGCCACCGCCTCTTCTATGTCACCACTCAGGGAATCCGCAGCTTGAGCCACTGCTTCGATTTCCTGGAACGCCTTCCGACAGTTCGGGCAGGTGTCAAGGTGGGACTGAACCTGTTCCCTTGTATCGGCCTCAAGTTCTCCGTAGAGGAAAGCGACCAGATTCCTGTTGATTTTTTTGCACTCTTTAATCATGTTTGTTCTCCCATATACGGAGTCATCAAGGCCTTGAGATTATGCACAGCCTTGAAGTGAAGTGATTTCACGGTACCCACAGAGATCCTTAGAATCTGGGCGATCTCTTTATATTCAAGGTTGTTGTAATGTTTCATCACAAAGATCAAGCGTTGTTTGTCAGTCAGTTGATCCAAACACTCTGTAAAACCTTTTTTGATATCGGAAAAAGCGTGGGAGTCATAGCTGTTCGAGGAAGGCTCTTTGATTTCTTCGATGTTCTGATCACTCTGTTGATTCTTATTTCGGCAGTAATTCTTTCGGTAGTAATCGATACAGAGGTTTTTGGTAATCTGCAAAAGCCAAGTTTGAAAATTCTTCTCCGCATGAAACATGCCTGCTTTCTGGTACAACCTCAAGAATGTCTCCTGGACAATATCCAGCGCATCCTCTTTGTTATGGAAATAGGAATAGGCCAACAGGAAAACCTTCTTTTGGTAAAGACGTGTGATCTCCATAAAAGCCTCTCTGTCACCTTCCTTCATTCTTGTGACCAGAAAGAAAATGTTATTCCGGCCTGCAGCACTTCTGAATTCCATACGTTCCAAAGACATTCCTTGAAGATATCCGATCTTTCAATCAAGCCAGATCAGGATTTTGCTTTCCTCATCATCAATCTCAACCAGAAGGCCTGGGCCGACCTTTTCGAGATCCTTAATATCTCTCCAGTCAAAATCGTATCGTTCATTAAACCCAAATTCTTCCTCCTCATCGGCCGCTTGGATTCCGATATCCATACAGGAGTTCACCAACCAGAAGGGAGCTGAGACCTTGACGACCTGACGCTCAGATGCCTCATAGATCAGCACAAAGATGGAATGCGCTCTGCCCTCTCTGTTCGGGTGCTTTTGATGGATGGACTCAATCCGTCTATAAGCACTATCAAAAAAGCGGTCAGGATTTTTGACGTTTTTGACAACTTTCACAGTAAAGCATCCCGCCAACGCTAGGGATATCAAGACAAGACAAACGATTTGAGTTGCTTTTTTCATGTGTCTCATTGAAATCCTCTTGGGAGTAATTCCACAGTTTAGTACGGAGGGATTCTCAAAAAGGTTCACGCCTCATTTCCTATTTTACGAGCAGTCAGGAACCAGTCGTGTTGGGTTCGTTGTCTCATTGGATAAATAATCTGAAAATCCCCTAGGCCTGACGAATGTCTTTTTGTGGCTGTAAGCATCCTTATTTCCGTGATAAGGGCATTAGAGGGAAAATAGAGCGAGTCACTGTCCTTATGAGTCGGATGGTGGTGGGTTGGGGGGGGTCTTCGACGAATATGGACCGTGACGAACTCCTGCTATTATTATTTGACTTGAGAGCATCACGGAAATAAGAATGCTTCCTTTGTGGCTCTGTATTTCTAATGTTCTTTTTGGGGATCTGTTTTGCTCGAAATTACGAGTATCGGACCCATTTGAGGATTTCTGCAAAACCGGGACGTTTTCCGTACATCAAGATCCCCACCCGGTAGATCTTGGCGACAAGCCAGATCATCATCACGATGGACAGAACGAGAAGGACGATAGACCCAGCAATCTGCGGAAAAGGAGGGAGGAGCACGCAGATACGCAGGAGCATGAGTATAGGAGAAAAGAAAGGGATCATGGAGAGTACGACCGAAAACGTGCTGTCCGGACTCCGAATCACAAACATCATGAGCAGGATCGGAACAACCAGGAACATGACCACGGGCATAATGAGCTGTTGCGCCTCTTTTTCCGAATTCACCATGGACCCTATGGCGGCGTACATGCTGGCATACAGAAAATACCCAAGAATAAAAAACAGGACAAAATAGACCAAGATATAGGCGGGAATGGAAGGCATTGTGAAGGATGCTGCAGCGGGAAAGAAGCCTGTTATCAGTTTTTTGCTGTAGTGGGATGCGGCGATCCCGAAGAGTGCCCAAATGGCATACTGGGTAAAACCTACGGCTGCAATCCCCACAATTTTTCCGGCCATGAGCTGGAAGGGTCTTAAGGAGGAGAGAACAATCTCTACGACACGCGAACTCTTCTCTTCGATCACACCCCGCAAAATGATCTGCCCATAAAACAGCAGTGTCATATAAAGGACAAGGACCAAAAAATAGGAGATGATGAATGTTCCTCCCGTATCTTTCTCTACCCCTCTTTTTGTGACTTTTTTTGTTGTCATCGCCACGGGTTTCATGTATGCGCCGATCTTGCGCGCGTCTAATCCTTCGTCCTCCAGTCTTTTCTCGATCACTATGCTACTCAACGCTCGATTGAAGTTTCCTCTTTTGTCAAAATCTGACACGTGTTCAGAGACATATTCCGCCTCCCCATTTCCTGAGATATCTTTAGGTATGTAAATATAAGCGGAGAGTTCCTTATGCAAGATCTTCTTGTTAAGCTCTTCTCTGAGCGTTTCCAGATCGCCCCTTGGTTCGTAACTTGTGAGAGAATAGCGTCGAGAGCCATCTTTCAGCTTTTGATCGAGTTTTTTCTCCAGATCAACAAAGATCTCCCCAGTTTCATCGATGATCCCGATCTTTTCTTGCTGATCGACGGCAACGAATTGAACAACAACAGGCACCACAATAAACGCGGCCATAAGAACCGGTCCTAAAATGGTCCCGATGATGAAACCCTTAGTGCGGATGATCTGGATGTATTCCCTTTTAATGACTGACAGAATTTTTTGCATTAATCTCCCCCACTTTTTCGATAAAAATCGCATTTAATGTCGGTTCCATAACCTCAAATTTCGTGATCCTGACCCTGCTGACGAGTTTATTGAGCAATTCTTGAGGGTCGGTCTGTTCTTTGAGCTTGATCTCCATGGACTTTCCGTAATCATCGATTCTTTCGATCTCTGGCAAGTTTGGAATAAAACTGGCATCGCCTTCATAATCCAACACAACAGAATTTTTTCCGTATTGTTTTTTGATGAGGCTCAAATTCCCCTCCAGGACCATTTCGGCCTTGTTGATCAGACAGATGTTGTCACAGATCATTTCCACCTGTTCCATCCTGTGAGTGGAAAAAATGATCGTCCGGCCGTTTTTCTTCATATCCAACATAATGTCCTTCAACAGCTTTGTATTCACAGGGTCCAGTCCGGCAAAGGGTTCATCCAGGATGATGAGTTCCGGGTCATGAATAACAGTTGCAATGAACTGGACCTTTTGCTGCATCCCCTTCGATAGTTCTTCTACCTTTTTGAATTTCCAGTCAGCCAAATCAAACCGCTCCAACCAATAATCAATCCGTTTCCGGGCTTCTTGACCCTTCAACCCTTTCAATTCCGACAGAAAGGAGAGATGCTCTCCGACCTTCATTTTGGGATAAAGCCCTCTATCTTCAGGTAAGTAGCCGATCCTTTCCTTCATCGTTTCATCCATCTTTCTGTTCATGACACTAATAGAGCCTTGATCCGGAATGATGATATTCATGACCATACGTATGGTGGTCGTCTTCCCCGCCCCATTCGGACCGAGCAACCCATAGATCGTTTTTTGAGGGATCTTCAGCGATAGATTTTTAACAGCATAAAAATCCCCAAACCTCTTTGAAATTCCTTCGATTTCCAGTGCATTCATCCCTGTATCCTCTTTTTAGATGTTCAACTGGAGATGATATAATACATCTTCAAAAAGTTCAAATTTGGATCATGAGGTCCCAGGACACTCATAATCCATCCTGATTCAAATACTGAACAACCAACACATGAATTGTACGTTAAAAGAATTGAGGAGTGAAAAAAATATCAAGAAAGTGTTTCTGTTCGGGATTTTGGGCTTAATTTACAACAGGATTTTTGATATATTATTAACCCGATAGAAAAAAGGAGCTAAGATGAAAAGAAGCACCTATGTCTTAATTATCTTTTTGATCTTCTTCGTGCTGATATTGGCCACCATTGTTTCGTTCATGTATTTTGAACTTGCAAAACCAGCCAAGGTAAGACCCAACACTTATTTGGAGATAACACTTATGGGCTCTGTGGAAGAGCGCCCTATACCTGACTTTCTAACGACATTTTTTACAGGAGGAGAGCCTCTCTCCTTGCACGATATCTGGCTTAATTTTCAGAAAGCAAAAACAGATGGACATATCAAGGGCATCGTCCTGCGCATCGGTCTCCTTCAATGTGATTGGGCCAAAGTTGACGAGATCAGGGAGCTCATCTTGGATTTTAAAAGCTCTGGTAAAAAAACGTATGCCTACATTGAAGAAGCTCTCGATTTTGACAAGGAATATTATCTGGCAACAGCCTGCGACCAGATTATTCTCCATCCTTTGGGAGCGATGATCATCAACGGCATCGGAGGGTACATCCCCTTTTTCAAAGGATCTCTAGATAAATTGGGTATTGAGGCTGAGATAGAGCATATTGAAGAATACAAAACAGCCTACAATATGTTCACAGAAAGGGGATTCACCCCCAGTCACCGAGAGATGATGGAATCGCTCTATGAAAATATTTTTGCTACCTACGTGACGAAAGTCGCTGAAGCGCGCGGAAAGAGCAAAGAAAAGGTTCTTGCTCTGATCGACCAGGGTTATTTCAACAGTGAGCAAGCAAAAGAATCTGGATTAGCGGATAAGTTACTCTACGAAGATCAGTTCCAAGACCTTCTCAAAGACGGAGAGAAAAGCCTTCACCTTATAGGGCACAGCCATTATTTGAAAATTAAAGTCGCTACATCCGGGCTGAATAAAGGAAAAAAAATCGCCCTTATATACGGAGTGGGACCTATCCATTCTGGAGAAAGCATGCGAGGACAAACTATGGGAAGCCGCACGGTCGCCCGCTGGCTGCGGAGAGCTAGAGAAGACAAAACGATCGCAGCTGTTGTCTTCCGCGTCGACAGCCCGGGGGGATCGGCCGTGGCCTCGGATGTCATCGGAAGAGAAGTGGCTCTGACAAAGCAACAAAAACCCATCATCGTCTCCATGTCAGATGTCGCTGGGTCTGGAGGATACTGGGTGTCTATGGATGCCCACAAGATCGTGGCACATCCGCAGACTCTTACAGGCTCGATCGGAGTCATCTTCGGTAAATTCAACTTGATCAAGCTCTACGAAAAATTGGGTGTGACAGCAGAAAAGATCACCTATGGAAAACGGGCAGACATCTTTTCCACATTCCGGAGGCTCAGTCCTGAAGAAAGAGTTCTGTTAAAAAAAGAGATCCTCTGGACTTATGACCGCTTTACGACTAAAGTCGCTCAAGGCCGGCATTTGACAAAGGAGCAAGTCAATGCCATTGGAAAAGGTCGTGTGTGGACCGGACAACAAGCACAGGAGATCGGGTTGGTCGATGAACTGGGTGGATTGTCCGAAGCGCTCAAGCTGGCCAAGGAAAGGGCAGGAATTGCAGACGATGAGAGTGTGCGTCTTGTCGTTTGGCCCAAAAAAACTTCTTTCTTTGAAAGTTTTTTTGCCGGGCCTCTGGCACGGATGAAGCTCTTTTCAGATAAGAGACTGGAAAAACTCCTGAATAGCCTACATATCCTCGAGAATGAACACATCTTAGCGTTGATGCCGTTCATCGATGCCCCCGATTAAGGACTCGCGCATTCGATTTGTGTTGTCCAATCAATACGCGTAGGAAGCGGGACAGATCGTTTTAAACTCACAAAAATTGCAGCTGTGCCAATCCGGCTTCGCTTGAAAATCCTGGCTTCTTATTCCCGCTTCTGCTTCCTCAATTTTTGCCATGGCTTTGTGCGATTCTTTTTCTCCCTTCTCGGCATGCCCGATAATATCTGATTCAAGGAAATATAACTGTGTTTCCATAAGGGGAATATCTTGTGTTTTGGTGAAAGAAAGGGCATACAGGTCCATCTGCAAACTTTCCTTGGCCCTCTTGTTTGCTTCTTTTTGATCCTTAACACCTGTCGCTTTAAAATCGATGATCACCCCCCCCCCTTCGAGAGAGTCAATTCTGTCCCAGCGTCCTATAAACCTCACGCGATCGGACTGCCAGCGGAATGCTTTCTCCAGGTAGAGAGGCACACTCCCCGAAAGTTCTTGGCGCCGATAAAAAGCCCGCAGGGCTTTCTCCCCTTCCTTCTTCCTCATCTCCTCGTGTTCTCTGCTCAAGAACCCCTCATTGATCCAGTGGTCCAGATATTCCTTGATCAAATCCTCTTCACTTATCCTTTTACCGGACATCCTGTTCTTCAGATAAAAATGGACGGTGTTGTGCAGAACACGCCCGTATACCAAATTGTGGTGAGGAAGCACTGGAATGCGCATGACCTGCCTGTAGTTGTACTTAAGGGGGCAGGTCAAATAATCATCCAACTGGAAAAAACTGAGTGTGAGAAATCTCTCTTCTTTTACTTGAGAGGGGCGAACTTTCTGCGATGAATGAGGGGCATATCTCTTGATCTCTTCCAATGCAGATGAGCGCAGAGTTTCTTCGGGTGGCTTTGGCAGGTCCAAAGCTTCGAGAACAAAAGGACTGACCTTCTTGAGCCTTTTCAATCCGTAATCTCTTGACCAGACCATATATAAAAGAGTCTTCGCCCGGGTCATGCCCACATAAAATAGACGTCTCTCTTCCTGGAGATAATTTTCACGTTCCGGCAAATCCTCTTTAAGCAGTGTATCGGGAACGGGGATTTTTTCTCGCCTCAGGCGTCCGGGGAATCTGTCTGCAATCAGACTGACCATAAACACGATGGGAAACTCCAACCCCTTGGCCTTGTGCACAGTGAGAACACTCACTGCATCGTCTTCCAGCTCTGCTTCAGCTGAGGCAGGATTATCCCCCACCTGTTGCAAGAGATCTAGGTGAGTGGCAAATGAAAATATTGAATCGTCTTCACTCAACTCTGAAAAATTTTTCACTTTATCAAAGAAAATGCGGATGTTCTTGATCTTTATCTCTCCAGGGAGCCCCCCCATTTCCACCAGACCTTTGAGAAAACCAGATCTTTCCAGAAAGGAATAGAGAACACGGCCGGCATTCTGGGTGGTGACAAGTTGGGAAAAATAGAGCAGATCGCTAAAGATCTTTTTCACCTTGGCCTCGAAGGAAGATGAGAGCGCCACAGGGATTTTGCTTTCTGAGAGCATCTTGAACACAGTATGTAAGGGAAGATGTTTTTTTGAGGCAAAATTCGAAAGAGTTGTCAGATCATAGGGTTCCAACCCATACGCGTCGGAAAGAGCAAGATGGAATAAGCTCTTGCTATCCTCAAAATCGGTCAAGGCGCGAATAAATGATACGAGGATTTTCACCTCTTCATGGGCATAAAGACCACGACTTCCTGAGAATCGAAAGGGGATTTCTTTCATGTTCAAGGCTTTCAGGTACGGATCCGCATCGGCGTTTCGCCTCACCAGGATCGCCACATCCTTAAACTGATATCCCTCTTTGACTTTTTCCAGGATGATATCGGCAACTTTATCCGCTTCATGCGAAAGAGTGTCCAGCTGAAGCATGTGAATGCTTTTGCCTTCATGCGTGATTGTCGATTCCAGCTTTTTGTTCACCTTTTCCTGGATCTCCAGCCGGTCGGGATTGTTATGCTGGATCAGCTGATAGGATGCATCAAGTATATCCTGTGTCGACCGGTAGTTTTTTACCAAAACAATTTTTTTGGCATCTGGATAGATCTTCCGAAAACCTCTGATATTACTCAACGATGCCCCTCTAAACCTGAAAATGCTCTGATCGTCATCCCCGACAACGGTTAAATTCTGATGTTTCTGACACAACAACTTGAGAAGAGCGAACTGAATGTAATTGGTATCTTGAAACTCATCGACAAGAATGTATTTGTACTTGTTCTGAAACTCTCTGAGCACAGAGGGTTTTTCTCTAAAAAGTTTAATTGTTAAACCGACTTGGTCCTCAAAATCGATCTTGCCCTCTTCAGCCAACAAGCTTTGGTATTCTTTATACACGCGTGCCACTTCTTGATGTTTTCGGGCCTGCTCCAGATCAGCGTCATCGTTGGCACTCTGCACGAGATTTTCCGCATACTGAAGATAATCTGCGGGTTGAATATCCTCCTGTTTCAGTCTTTTTATGGCTGACAGCAATTCCTGTATGTGCTTGGTCGGCAAACTCAACGGCCTGTAGTAATTCAGAGGAAACCGGAAAAGACGTTCTCTAAAAAATATAGCTTGTTCCACTTCATCCAAGAGTTTGAAATCCAAAAAGTAACCCAATTCATGAATAGTGTTCCTCAAAATCCTCTCTCCAAAGGAATTGAAGGTGCTGATCTCTGCAAAGGAATAGCCATAAGGAACAAGAAGGTCGACTCGTTCCTCCATCTCGTTGGCAGCCTTCTCGGTAAAAGTCACGGCGAGTATTTCTTCTGGCTTTGCCGCCTTGGATCCGATCAAATAGGCGATCCGGTGAGTGATGACTTTTGTCTTCCCAGTCCCGGCTCCCGCGATGATGAGCAGGGGGCCTTCCCCATGAACAACCGCTGCTCTTTGCTCTTCGTTCAAGCGTTTAAGGTATTCCATTGTCCTGGTATTGCGAAGGTCCTTGAATCCTATTATTCATCCGTTCTTCCGAATACATGAAGGGTCGGGCCAGGATGAAGCGAATTGAGCTCGCCACAGATCTCGATCGTTAACTCTATTGAGTCTTTGCTCTATAGTGAAAACACTCAAGATCTTGAACAAGAGGAGTATAGCAGAAAAAACAACCGACACCAGTGCGCGGATCAGAAATTAGCGAAGAATGATGACAATCTCGTTCGGCTTCATCAGCCAGAGTTTTTCGCGCGCCTTTTTCTCAACAGCTTTAGGATCTTTCTTCAGCTCTTCGATCTCTCTCTCCAACTTCTTTTTTTCTGCAAGGAGTTTCATTTTTTCCTGGACCAGGGAATTTTTCTTTTTTTGGGCGTGATAAACCTCGATCAAACCTCTCTCTCCAAAAAGTGATGCGATCAGAAAGACAAGAAAAAGGAAGGTCGCTCCAAAAAGGAAAAGCTTTCGTCTCAAGGACAGAGACGATTTTTTCCTTTGTCTGCTCAAGAGAGCTTCTCCAAGCTTGATTTCAACAGCCTTTTGACATCTTTTTGAGTGCCCGCTTCTGCATAGCAGCGAATCAACGGTTCAGTGCCAGACGTTCTCAGTAGAATCCAATCATCGTCGCTGAAATCCAATTTAAGACCATCCATAATCTCAGCGTTGGTAACCTTTCTCCCATCGAGCCTAGAGGGAGGATGCTTCCTGAGTTTTCTCAGTTTTCTTCCTCTCTCCAAGGTCAGAGGGATTGTTTTCTGTTCTCCCACTCTTTTTCCGTATTTTCTAAACAGATCATCCAACTGCTCTGATAATTTCTTCCCGGTCGCAGCTATCATTTCTGCGACAAGAAGCCCAGCGACAATGCCGTCCTTTTCTGGGAGATGATCTTTAAAAACTATGCAAGCACTCTCCTCTCCCCCGAATATGATCTTATCTTGCAGGAATAGATCGGCCAAATATTTGAATCCCACCCGTGTCTTAAACAAAGGAAGCTCGTACTTCCTGGAAATACGGTCTATCAGATGGGTTGTCGCCACAGATCTGGCAACACCTCCTCTCCAGTTTTTCTTTTCAATAAGATAGTCCAGGAGAAGCGATAGGACCAGATTCGGATCAATGAAGATCCCCTTCTCATCCACGATCCCGAAGCGGTCTCCATCACAATCCGTGGCTATGCCCAATTGACATTTTTTCTCTTTGATGAACCTCTTCAACTCTCCTAGATTCTCCTCAGTGCACGAGGGTGTGAGTCCCCCAAAATAGGGATCGATGTAGCCGTGCAACTCCTCGATGGGAATTTTGTTTTCTTCCAAGATTTCATCCAAATACTCCCGACTCGTCCCGTAGAGGGAGTCCGCAGCAATCCTGATCTTGGATTCGCGGATGAGTTCAAAATCGATCTTATTTTGGATGAATGACAGATAATCCTGCTGCAGATTGATTTTTTCTATGAATTCTGCTTTGGGATAATAAGGGCAAAAAGAAAAACCCGCGACTAATTGTCTAATATTCTTTTCTATTTGATTAGTGATATCAGGAAGAGCGGGCGCGCCAGAATCAGTATTGAATTTCAATCCGTTATACTCGGGCGGATTGAATGATGCCGTAAAATTAATCCCTCCCTGTACCCCGCGCTTTATCACCTGGTACGCTTGCGCCTGGGAGGGAGCATCTCTATCTGAAAGGTATGTATAAATTTGATTATGGGAAAGCACTTTGGCAGCTTCAAAGGCAAATCTTTCCGACAGAAACCGCGTGTCGTAATTTACGATCACAGAGATCCTTTCTCCTGCAAACTTTTTCTTCATATAATTGGCGATAGCTTGAACCACAATCCTGACGTTCTGAAATGTGAACTCTTCCCCCATTATGGCTCGCCAGCCAGAAGTGCCGAATTTAATCATTCTCTTTTTGTCTCAAAATTAACACAACCTCTCTCCAAATTCAACTGATAAATCAGAATTGATATTCTCAATTAGGGATTTAATTTTTATGAATTAATCCATTAATATATAGACAATGGAAAATGTAAGGATTCGGTTTTTAGCAGGAATCTTCCTCGTTTCTGCGGCCACCCTCTGTTTGGAGATCACCCTCACACGGTACTTCAGCATTTCCCAGGAGTACCATTTTGCATTTTTAGTGGTCAGTATCACATTCTTGGGTTACGGTGCAAGCGGCTCGGTACTGGCTGTCTCCAATCGGCTCCAGACCTCTAACATGAACAGGGTGTTATCATACACCTCTCTGATTTTTGCCTGTTCGATAGTTGTTTGTTTTCTTCTGTGCAACGCGATCCCTTTCGATTTCATCCAGCTGGCATGGAATGTGAAGCATGCGGTCTTGATCTTTCTGTACTATATTCTTTTCAGTGTTCCCTTTTTTTTTGCTGGGCTGACGATCTCTTTTGCTATCACCCATAAGCCCACACATGTGAACGAGATCTACTTTTCCGACCTGATAGGTGCCGGTTTCGGCATCCTGTTGGCCCTTATCGTTTTTCTGCCACGGGGAGATCGTGGAGTCATTCTGATCATCTTTGTGTTGGCACTTCTGGCTGTTGTCCTTTTCAGTCAGAGACAATCCACCCTTTTCAAGAGTATCCTATGTCTGCTTTTTTTGATTGGAATTGGCCTTTTTTACACCTCCCCTCCATGGTTGGAATTCAGGATATCCCCATTCAAAGCACTACCTTTGGCTCTGCAATATGCGGAAGCAAAAAATCTCCTCACGAAATGGAACAGTATTTCACGCATAGACATCATCGAATCTCCAGCAGTTAGATATGCTCCTGGGCTCAGCCTGCTTTACACAGAAGAGCTTGCATCACAATTGGGGATATCCGTCGATGGCAGCACGCTCACGGCTGTGACACATCTCGAAGAAAAACATAAAAACGATCTCCGATTCCTATCGTTCCTGCCTTCTTCTTTTCCCTACCGGATTACAGAAAACCCCAAGGTCCTTATATTGGAGCCCAAGGGCGGCCTGGACGTTTTGGCCGCGCACCAGAACAAGGCACGGACAATAACAGTGATAGAAAACAATCCTCTGATCGTGAGTGTGTTGCGAAAAGAACTTGCCGAATTTTCAGGTGAACTCTATAACTCAGATTGCATTCATATCGTCTTATCAACAATCCGCACCGCAGTCTTGGAAGATCGTGAGCTCTACGACCTTATCGTTCTCTCTCAGACAGACATTTCTGGCTCTACAGGAACGGGTTTGTATGGATTCGGTGAAAACTATCTTTTCACTGTTGAGTCCTTCATGAGCCTTCTCAACAGGCTATCTGCTGATGGGATCATCAGCACCAGCTTTTATCTATTGCCTCCTCCAAGGCAAGAATTGCGGGTATTGGCCATCTGGATCGAAGCTCTTGAAAGAATGGGGCAAAACCCGGCTTTTCATATCATTGCCATCCGCAGCTGGGGCACCATCAGCTACTTTGTTAAGAAAAGCGCTTTTTTGCAGTCGGAGATACAGGAACTGAAAGATTTTGCGGACGAACTCCGCTTCGATCTCGTTCACTATCCGGGAATGAACGCCGAGGAGGCAAACATCTACAACAAGTTCGAAAAGCCTATTTATTATGAATACAGTGAAAATCTTCTCAATCGCGATAGAAGAGAGGAGTTCAATGACAGATACCTTTATCAAATAAAACCGGTTTCCGACGAGCGTCCGTTCTTTTACAACTTTTTCAAGCTCCGCAAAATCAAAGACACCTATCGCTCACTCGGTAAAAACGTATTGCCTTTCTTCCAAGGCGAATATCTACTGCCTCTTATCCTGATTCAGGCCTTCCTTGTGGCGTTCATCCTGATAATCTTTCCCTTACTCGTTTTCAGAGGAAAGCAGAAAGCCACTCAAAAAATCTCGGTTAGGGTATTCCTTTATTTCAGTATGATCGGTATGGCATTCATGTTCGTTGAGATAACGCTTATCCAGAAATTCATCCTCTATTTGGGGCATCCCCTTTATTCATTCTCCACAATACTCTTTTCACTCCTCTTCTCTTCTGGCCTGGGCAGCCTGCTATCCAAAAAAATTCTGGGCAGAGATCTGATAAAGAATCTCAGATGGTGCCTAATTTTTTGTGGCGCATTAATTCTATTGGCTTTTTTCATCTTTCCGACTGTTCAAGAGACCCTCATCGGGGTTCAGCTAGGATACAGGATCCTGATGACTTTTCTTTTCATCTTCCCTATCGGCTTTTTCATGGGCTTTCCCTTTCCTTCGGGCATTCGGCTCCTCGATAAAACTGCCCATACATGGATTCCGTGGGCCTGGGCCATAAATGCCTTTTCTTCTGTCATCAACTCAGTTGTGGCATTGCAGATCGCGTTTATCGGGGGGTACAGTCTTGTGCTTATTCTCGCGGGAGCAGGCTATCTTATCACGCCTCTATTCCTCAATTTTTCCCCACAAACAAAATCCCATAAAGATTGACAGGAAGGTCGATAACATCGGCCCTGAGGATTGTGTGAGCATGGAAATATCAATCGGCATTAAGGAAGAAAGAGTTATCTTTTTTGGACTTCCCCAATCATGGGGACAAAGCGAACACCCAGCACATGTTTGACTTCTGGTTTACCTGCCACTTTCGTCACTAGAGTTAACGTCTGATAGTATAGCGTGCTGCCTAAAGGAATGATCAACTTTCCCCCTTCATTCAATTGGTTCAAGAGAGGGGGAGGGATATGATTAGCTGCACAGGTCACAATAATAGCATCAAAAGGAGCAAATTCTTCCCACCCAAAGTATCCATCGCCGTGCTTGACATGAACGGAGCTGTAATCCAGACTCTGGAGCGTTTCCAACGCCCTTTGGGCCAATCTCTCTTTGATCTCTATAGAGTAGACCTTGTCTGTGATATGGGCAAGAACGGCAGCCTGGTAGCCGGACCCGGTGCCGATCTCTAAAACTTTTTCCCCTCCTTTGAGGTCGAGATATTGGGTCATCAACGCCACAATGTAAGGTTGAGAGATGGTCTGTCCCTCATCGATAGGAAGAGGATGGTCGGCATAGGCCTGGCTGCGATACCGCTTATCGACAAACAGTTGCCGTGGCACCGCTCGCATAGCATCAAGGACTTTTTTATTTGTGATATCCCTTGCGACAAGCTGTTCCCGGACCATTTCGCTCCTCTTCTCTGCGTACTTATCCTCTTCAGAATGCAAAATAACACCAACTCCCAATGAAAGACAGATGACAGAAATACCAACCCAACTTCTACGGCTCATCATGATATCCCTCTTCCATCTGATCGTATTTCCTGACTCTATAATAATAAATAAGGTGTAAAACCGCCAGGTCTCATTTTCCTCAACTGCGATAAGGTAACCCCTAAAGGTGAGGAATCTTTCGAAAAATTCACCTTTGGATTCCTCCCAACAGGTGATTGACGACTTTTTGGAGATTTGACACCATTTTGGCAAGAACAATGAGAAGATACCATTTCTCAGGAGAAAAAGTATTTTTTTAATTTGACAAAGCCAATGTTTTTTGATAATTACTGTAGCAAGTCGACAAGTTTTATTAGCTATGCTCTTTGCAAAATGGAAAGGAAAGCCGTATATCCTGGTTCATTCGATCCTATCACCAATGGTCATGTAGATATCATTGAAAGGGGGCTTAAGATTTTTGATGGGATCATTGTGGCGGTTCTTGAAAATCCCAAAAAGAAGCCTTTATTTTCGACTAAAGAAAGAGTAGGAATGATTGAGAGGATTTTTTCGAGCCAAAAAAAGATCGAAGTGAAATCGTTTGATGGGCTTCTTGTGGACTTTGTGAGAGAAAATAATGCCGCAATCGTTATCAGAGGGCTTCGCGCTATTTCTGACTTCGAGTACGAATTTCAGATGACACTCATGAACAGAAAATTGAATCCAGAGATTGAAACTCTATTTATGATGCCCAACATCAAATACTCTTTCCTCAGCTCGAACTTAGTGAAAGAAGTCTCCATACTGGGCGGATGCTTGACAGACCTAATTCCTGGAGAAGTGGAGAAAAAATTGAAAAAGAGTATGCAAAAGGCCCATTTATAAAAAATTTAAAAAGAGGAAAAAAATGTTCGGATTAGGACGTGACAAAGAATTGGTTGGGGTAGACATCGGCTCCTATTCTATCAAGGCTGTCGAACTCAAAGCGAAGAAAAAAGAAGGAGAAATGCAGTACGATGTTAAAAAGATCGGGTACGAGCTCCTCCCCCATGATGCTATCGTGGAAGGGACGATCATCGATTCCGCTGCGGTCGTTGAAACCATCAAAATGGTTTTCGACGAAAACAAGATTACGAACAAAAACGTCGTCATTTCTATTTCCGGGAACTCTGTCATCATCAAGAAAATCGCCCTCCCTGCAATGGAAACCGAGGAATTGGCCGAATCAATCATATGGGAAGCCAAGCATAATATCCCCTACCCCTATGAAGAAACAAATGTGGATTATGCCATCTTGAAACCCTCCCCACATGCCAATGAAAAGAATCTTGACATCCTTCTTGTTGCAGCAAAAAAGGAAAAAATTGCCAACTACAGCAACGTTATCTCCCAATCTAGAAAAAACCTCGATGCCATCGAAGTGGACGTTTTCGCACTGCAAAATGCCATGGAATACAACTACTCGGAAATCATCAACCAAAAAACGGTCGCAATGATCAACCTTGGAGCCAACATCACCAATGTCATTATCATCGATAGAGGAAACCCCCAATTGTTCCGCGACCTGTCTATCGGTGGATCGTTCTTCACAGAGAACTTGAGCAAGGACCTCAACATCAGTTTTGATGATGCGGAGAAGGTTCTTAAGGGATTGCCCGTGAAGGATATTCAAGAAGGACAGCTGCAGACCGTTTTGGACATGAACATGCAGAATCTTCTGGAAGAGATCGAAAAAACCTTTTCCTTTTACGAAGCAGGAGAGAAAAAAGACAAAAAGATCGAACACATATTCCTCAGCGGGGGACTCTCCAAGCTCAAAGATCTCCCGGACAGCTTCGAACATAAGTTCAATATAAAAACTGAAATATTCAATCCATTCCGCAGAATTTCTTATGATGATAAGAAATTCGATAACATCTATTTCGAGGAAATGGCCGCTCTTTTTGGAGTAGCCACTGGCCTCGCAACAAGAAAATTGGAAAAATAAGCCATGATCAGGATAAACTTACTCAAACCGGAAAGAAAAGAATTCAAAGAGGCGACGGTCGCCACTATCCCGGAATTTAAAGAGAAAGGGAGACAACCGCTCGCAGCCCTTGTGCTTCTCGTCGCGCTCGTGACCATAGTGGGTCTCTTTTTCTATCAAAAGAATGCACTGTCAAAAGAGAACGCTCTATTGAGTGCTGCACAGGAAGAAAAACAGACCCTTCAAGACGTCGTTGTCAAACTGGAAGAGCTGGAAAAGCAGAGGAATCTCTTTGATCGAAAGATCAAAGTGATCAGACAGCTGCAATCTCGTCAGGAAAATGCCGTCATCATCATGGATGAGCTCAGCAAAGACTTGCCAAACTGGGTGTGGCTGACCGAGCTTTCATTCGAAGCGCAGGAAATTCGAGTGAAAGGAAGAGCGGTCTCTAACAACCTTATCGCTGATTACATCTTCAATCTCGAAAAGAGCCCCTATTTCCGCAACGTCCACCTCATTTCCTCCACTCAACGACGGGTAAGAAACAACCAGTATCTGGAGTTCTCACTTACGGCAACATTTGTAGGGCCTTCGCTCACAAGACCTGCTTCTGAAGAACCAACGGAAGGGGAGAAAAAATGAAAGATTGGCCATGGTACGGATATGTTCTTTTAGCGGTTATCATTTTTGGACTCTTCTATTTTCTGCATTACAAAGGGAAAGAGGAAGAGCTCCGGAATGTTCGTAATGAAAGAATAAAAACTGAAGGTGAAATCGTACAACTCCGAGCCAAGAAAGCGCAGATGGACCTGATCGAAATAGAGATCGAACAGATGAAAGCGACATTGAGCCAGCTGGAAATGATCATTCCTCAGACAGAAGAAATCAGCGACATCCTCCGAAGGATTCAACAGCTTGCATATGACTCCCGGTTGAACATCGAAAAATTCATCCCCAAAGCCGACGTGGACAAAGAATTCTACTTTGAAAAACCAATATCGATCGAAATCACAGGCAATTATCACAATCTCGCTCTGTTCTATGACAAGCTGAGCAACTTTTCAAGACTCTATAACATCGAAGATTTCACGATCAAATCTCTCAGAGACCAGACGGATGCATCCACTATCACAGCACAATCGACAGCGACCACATATATATTTAAGGAAGAAGTTCCAGCGCAAGAAGAGCAAAAAGCAACGGGAGCGCCAAAATGAAAAAAATTATAATGCTATTTTTAGCCGCTGGGTTGATGCTGTGGACTCTTCAGCCCCTCGCGGCACAGGAAGAAAAACAGGAGCCCCCTGCCAAACCACCTGAAGAGATGTTCGAAAAACAACCAGCATCATACACATCTGAGGGCAGAAGAGATCCATTCAAAGACCTTCTCGCGGGAAGTGACATCGAGGAGAAAGGTGCTACGGAAGGGGTAACTTCATATATGATCGATGATATTGTCCTTATCGGCATTGTCAAGATCAAGTCAAAATATATTGCTATTATTAATGGGCCCCAGGGATTCCCCTACAAGATCAAAGTTGGAGACAAGTTCGCTAATGGATTTGTCCTGTCGATCGATGATGCAAAAGTCGTGTTTCGACAGACTCAAGACAGGGGTATGCCGTTAACAAGGCCAAGAGATATTACAAAAGAAATTAATCCACAGGAGCGATAACATGAAAAGGAACAAATATTTCCAGGTACTCTCCTTTTTGTGCGTCCTTACTCTCATAAGCGGTTATGCGAGTATCAAAGACCCGGAAGCTGTTTTAGATAAAATCTCTGTTCATGCGGGTAAGCTCAACACCAAAATCCTGCTCGAATCGCCTTCTCCTCTTCCCGTTGTGCAATCCTACTATGCAACAGACCTTCCTTCCACAATCGTTGTTGATTTGAAATGTTCGGATTCATCTCTGGAACCTCAAGTGGAACTCGAAGATTCCGAACTTGTCAGGGGCGTGAAACTGGAAAAAGGAGAGACAGAAAACCTGAGGTTATTGATCGGATTGGAAGAAAAAGTACCCTATCGAATCTACTCGAGCCAGAACACAACGATCGTAGAACTGAACAAGCTAAGCCATGTTCAAGGTGAATACATCCTTGATACAGAGAGTGGGACAAGTGCCGTTCAATTGACTGATTTAAACGTCTCAGAAGATGGGCAGAGATTAAATGTGAGCGCAAAACTGAGCGACGAAGCTTTTGCACATGTGTTTGCGCTCGACAATCCATTACGATTGGTCGTTGATCTCTACGATACATTGCTCACAAGTAGAGCAGCGGATTATCCCATTCACAAGAGTGGAGTAGTCAGGCTGAGAGCCGCACAGTTTCAAAATTCAGACATCCAGAAGATCACACGCCTGGTTTTTGACCTCACAGAGCCGAAGTTCTATACCGTCAACACGCAGGGAGGCGAATTCACGGTTTCTTTCTACGATGATGTCAGCGCCGGACATGGACCGAATATCAGTATGCCTGAACAGGAAATGCAAGAGCCAGTTCCCTTCGAACCAGAATCCGAAGAGATCATAGAGCCTGTGGAGGAGACTCCAGCCCATATCGCCGATTTATCCAGCGAAGGCACAACTATTGAAACGCCCGATTTTCCTCTCCCGGATGAGCAGACCGAAATCGCAGATGAGCCTGTTGCGGAAGAGCCCGCGCCAGCCGCTGAAACTGTTGTTGAGGATGTTTCATCTCCAGAGACGAACGAAGAGGAAAGTGTTCAAAGCCTAGAGCTTCCTGTAGATTATGAGCCTCCGGTCTGGAAAGAAGAAAAAGAAGCACCTCCTCAGCGCGAGGAGACACCTGTTGAGGAACCCGTACCGGCTGTAGAAACACCCAACGCGAAGACAGCGCTGGCTAAACACGCTGAGCCTAACGGAAATGGATCAACGGCATACACACCCCAAGAACCACAATTCGCTCCTCAGATAGTCGCGGAACAGCAAGTTGAATACACCGGAGAAATCCTCAGCCTTAAGTTTAAAGATGCAGATTTGAGGGATGTGATCCTCTACCTGGCTGATTTTGCAGGCCTGAATGTCGTCTTTGACCCAGAAGTCAGAGGTGTCGTGACCGTCGATCTGAAAGACACCCCTTGGGATCAGGCCCTGGATATTATTCTCAGAATCAACAAAATGGGAAAAACGCTCGAAGGAAACGTGCTGAGGATAGCCCCCACCGCTACTCTGACCCGGGAAAAAGACGAAGAGCGAAAACTCAGAGAGTCCAAGGTCCTGGCTGGTCCGATGCTCGTGAAGACATTCACACTCTCCTACTCCAGAGCATCAGAGGTCGAGAGCCTTCTGAGGACCAAGATGTCAGAACGAGGGGAGATGATCGTTGATGAACGCACCAACACTCTCATCGTCACTGAGGTCAAGGACAGGATGGAGGTCCTAGAGAGACTGATAACCGTTTTCGACACGCCAACTCCACAAGTCTCCATCGAAGCGCGGATCGTGGAAGCGACTTCCACGTTCATCAGAAACCTGGGTGTGCAGTGGGGATTTCGTGGGATCAACGATCCTTTTTACGGAAACCAGACTTCTCTCCAGTTCCCAAATAAAACGCTCGTGGACGGAGCTCTTATTCCCCAGGGTATCGTAACCAAGGGAGTCGGGGGTCCGCTGGGAGGATACGGAATCAACTTGCCCGCACCTGCATTCACCACAGCCGTTGGGCTCTCCATGGCCAATGTCCTGGATACCTTCAGGATAGACATGGCCCTGACGGCTCTGGAAACATCTGGTGAGGGCCGCATCATCTCTGCTCCAAAAGTCACCACGCAGAACAACCAAGAAGCAGAGATCATCCAGGGAAGGCAGATCCCGGTGCAGACTGTGGCAAACTTCACAGTGACAACGCGGTATGTCAACGCGGCCCTTGAATTGCGAGCCACACCCCAGATCACGGCAGAAGGGACGATCATCATGTACATCGAGATCCGGAACAACGCCGCTGATTTTGCCAACTTGGTCAACGGGATTCCTCCCATCACCACACAGAGCGCACAAACAACGGTTATGGTTCCCAATGGAGGAACGACAGTAATCGGAGGAATCTACAGGACAGAAGATTCGATTACGCGCGAAAAAGTTCCTCTACTACATAAAATACCCATTCTGGGAAATCTCTTTAAGTCTTTCGCCAGAACAAAACAGACGCGGGAGCTCCTGATTTTTATAACTCCCAGAATAATCAGATAAGAGGGTAGAACAATGAATAAACCAAAAACACTCTTAAAAATCCTGACAGTCCTTCCGATTATTCTGCTCTACATCTCATGCAACCCAGTCTCGAATGACTCTCGGTCCGGAAGCATGCTCATCGTGCAATACATGCTCGGGACCGACATGGGGGGCGATGAGACAAGCTATCTCCAGTCCGACGTTATCTTCGAAGACCCGAGTGACCCTGAAAAAACGACGATCTACTCGGATTCAGCCAAGGCCTCTTTCAGGACGCGGCTCGTCGATCCCAATTCCTTAACTGGACCTTCACAATACAATGACATCACGGTCACGCGTTACATCGTCACTTACTGGAGAGCCGACGGCAGGAACACCGAAGGTGTCGATGTCCCCTATTCTTTTGAGGGTTATCTCTCGGCGATCATTCCTGTCGACAGTGTCGTGGAAGTCCCCTTTATCATCGTGAGAGAGGTGGCCAAGTTGGAGCCCCCATTGATCGGCTTGCAGGAATGGCGGGATACCGGTGTGATTGAGGTCCGAGCAAAAGTAGAGTTTTTCGGAGAGGATCAAACAGGCCGCAAGGTCAATGCCACCGGGTATTTGACCATATTCTTTGCCAACTATGCCAACGAATCTGGAAGTAGTGCAGCGACATCAAGTAGAGGGAGGTAATTTGCGATGAAACCAAAACATAACCTACTCATATTTTTTCTGGTATTGAGCATTGTCTCTTTTTATTCCTGTAGAAACAAGGTCGAGGAACCATCCCCTGTGGGTCCATCGACGTTTTCCATTCTGATGATTGCTTCGGCCAGCCCGAACGTGCTTATCGCCAGAGATAGTGGCAAACGAGACACAAGCGATATCACGGTGACTCTAACAACATTTCAAGGCGTGCCACTTGCCAACGAGACCATCATTTTCGATGTCTACGATATAACGGTAGAGAACACACTGGAAAATTACGGGTACTTTGAAGGAAACCAATCTGTTGTGGCTAAAGCCACAGATTCAAACGGACGAGTTACGGTGACATACTTTGGACCTATTGTGGAAGAAATTGTTGGATATTGGGACGGAACTCCTTCCGGAACCGAAAATCCACTACCTTACCCTCCAGAACAGGTATACATTCGAGCCTCATTGGCCTGGCAAGGGAAAGAAATGATCAGCGAATACGCGCAGATCCAAATCGTGAGTGAACTCTACAAGAAGATCAGATTGCAAGCAGCTCCGAATGTGCTCTGGATCACATCTGGATCTCAAAGATCACGGCAATCCACGCTCACGGCTAAAGTCGCAGATCTGAAAGGAGCCCCTGTCAAAGGCGAAAAGATATGGCTCGAAATCACAACGGGACCAGGAGAATTCAAGCAAAACGGCCAGAGAATAATCTCTGGAAAAACGGATGAAAACGGCGAGGTGGTCGTGACATATCTGGCTCCAAGAAGAGGCGAGATCTATACAGACGGAATCAAGGTAAAAATTACGGCACAAATGCAAACCTCTGATCCGTCCTGGGCCCATGACGAAGCTGAGATCCGTTTGAATCGGGGAGACTGAGAAAGCTGACCTGACGCTCTTTTAGAGCAGTTCATAGAAAATGCTGCCAGCATTTTGTGTTGGCAGCTTTTTTTTATTCAGACACAATATCGATATTGTCCCACGCCATCATAGTCCAGGTTAATAGTAGACGTGAACTTTTTTACTCACTCTGACCTTGCTCAGTGAGTTTTTCAGCGCCTCATCCAGATCTTTTCGTTTTGCGGATTTGAGAATAATCTGGACCCGACTTTTCCCCCGTAGCCTCTGGACAGCCGCTAACGCGGGCCCCATAATCTCCACAACTTCTGAGTGTTCTTTCAACAAGGAGGAAAAGTCCCTTGTCTTCTTAGCCACTGACCTTAAATTTTCTCCCTGGAATAATACCTCGACCATATGTGAGAATGGCGGATAATTCATGAGGCGGCGGAATTTGATCTCCTGCGTATAAAATGAGACAAAATCTTGATGCGCCGCCGCCTGAATGCTGAAATGGTCTGGAAGGGCAGTTTGGACATATAGCTCTGCTCCGTCCTCAACACAGAGGTTCTTGACCGCCTGAATGATGCTATGAAAGGTCTTCTGATTGGCTCTGTAATCGGGGAGGGAGAGGATCGTCTCCGGATAGAGAACAACGACCAACGGAACTTTAGGCAGACCTACTTGATGCGCCAACATCTGGGTGCCTATCAGGATATCGATCTTCCCTTTCCGAAAGAGATCCATAATTCTGTCCTGGTCCTTCTGTCCTTTGGCCACATCCGAATCAAATCCAACAACACGGCATTGTGGAAACTGCCGTTTGATCTCTTCCTCAACGGCCTCGATCCCCACACCTCTCTTCTTGATGAACCTGTGGCCACATACAGGGCAAAGCTGTTCCTGTCTCTGAGAATATCCGCAGTAATGACACACCAACTGGTCTTCCCTCCTGTGGTACGTCAGAGAGATATCACAATTCCTGCAGCGGGGCGTGAAGCTGCACTTTGAGCAGGCGATGTATGAGGCATAGCCCCGCCTGTAGTGGAAAATCATAGCGGATCTATTCGCCCTTATTGTTTCGCTGATCTTCGATACAAGCTTTCGAGAGAGGAGCCCCCGCTCGATTTTGTGATCGATAATTTCGACAGGAAATCTTTGTGGTCTTCTCTCAAGGTGAAACAACCGATTCGTCTTCCGGAATTTATGGTAAGCCTCTACTGTAGGGGCAGAGGAGCCATACACCAAAACCGCACGATCCTGCTTTGCTCTAAGAAAGGCCCCTCTCCGTGCGTCATAAGAGGGGCTCTCTCTCTGATAATAGGATTCATCCTGTTCTTCATCCACGATCACAAGCCCGAGGTTCTCCACTGGAGAAAGGACAGCAGAACGGGGCCCCAAAACGATGTCAACCCGTCCCTGCTGAATCCGTGACCACTCATCCTCTCTGTTCCCGACAGACATCCGACTATGGAGAAGAGCTGCGCTTTCCCCGAAGTGTTTTTGGAATTTTACGACAAGGTCATGCGTTGTCGCAATTTCAGGAACAAGGTACAAGACCCTCTTTTTTTGTGCTAGAACCCTTTTTATCAGATAAAAATAAACTGCCTCTCTTTTTTCGGAGGGCCCGAATAGAAGATAAGATGAAAACGTTTCCCCCTTCCATTGGCTAACGACCTGATTTGCGGCTTGAAAGGACTCCTTATCCAGGGAAAAATCCATTTCCAGTTGTGTGGGATTCTGTGACGCAGATTTTTTCCTCCGGGATTTTGTTTCTTTTGTCACAGCTCTTTTAACATGGACAAGATCTTTGCTCTCGAGTTTGGAAAGAACCGAGGAAAAGCCTGCTATTTTGAGCCGACGTTTCAGATGAACATCACTGTAGGAACGTTTTTCAAGGAAGAGCAGAATATCTCTATCTCGGACAGAGAGTGCGCTCTCAGTGAGAGCTTTTTGTCCTTTATCTGTGATAGAAATCCTTATTTGTGTTTTCGGAACCAAAGAGGAGGGAAGTGATGATTGAAGCAACTCACCCCATGATGAGTAATAATAGGAACTCAATTTTTTTGTGAATGAAAGAAATTCCGGTGATATCACGGAGTTTTCATCTAATACCGCATGGATTTCTTTAAGCGCCAGGTCCTTGGGAATACCTCTGCGTTTGAGCTTGATGACGATGCCTGTGAGCTTCCGGTCTTTGAAAGGCACGAGGACTCTTGATCCCACGTGTGTCCGCTCCTTTAAAGAATCCGGAACGACGTATAGGAAATTTTTGTCCAGAGGAAGAGCCAGAATGACTTTGGCAAATACGGTCATTTTTTGCCCAGATAGGCCATCACTTTTTTCATATCCTCCCAAACCATTTTCCGCAGCATCCTATTGGCTTCATTCCTGGCAAGATAGGAAGGGTGAAAGGTGGGCATTACCAGGATATCCTCAAATGGATAAAAGGTTCCGCGCAAGGTCGAGACACCTGACCTGCTCGGGATAAAAAAGTGCGTGGGGACATTGCCCAAAGTGACGACAACCCTTGGCTGTATGGTTGCTATCTGCTCAAAAAGATAAGATTTGCACCTTTCGGTTTCCTCAAGATTGGGTTCTCTGTTGTTCGGAGGTCTGCACTTGACAATATTGGTGATATAGACATCTTTCCTGTCGAAATTCATAGCCTGGATGATTTTTGTCAGGAGCTGTCCGGCTCTCCCGACAAAAGGTCTCCCCTGGATGTCTTCATCGCGTCCCGGAGCTTCTCCGATAAACATCAGGTCTGTATCAGTGCTTCCCTCCCCTGGAACAGCCTTTGTCCGAGTTGCTGCCAAGGGGCATTTCTGACAGCTGAGGATCCTCTCATCTAACGACGGAAGAGATATATCTTTGGTCACAAACCCAGCCCCGATCTGGGATAGAAAGAGCACATTCTCTTCGAGATCAGAGAGAAAACGATCAGCTTTTTTTCCCAAGTATCCCCTCCACATTATCCCAAATGATCTGACTGATATCCACCTTGCTCATCTTTTCTGTATGGATGACTTGTCCGTCTGGATAAATAAAAATCACTTGATTGACATCTGACCCAAAGCCGATGGTCTCATCAGCGACGTTGTTGGCCACGACAAAATCCAGGTTTTTGTCTTTAACCTTTTGGAGAGCATTGTCCTCAATGTTTTCTGTCTCAGCGGCAAACCCAATAAGGATCCTATCGTCTTTACGCTCTCCGAGCTTTTTCAGGATGTCTTGAGTCGGAATGAGCTTTACCTCCTGAAAAAGTCCCTTCCTTTTTATTTTGTTAGTGGCCCTATCTTTAAACGTGATGTCAGATACAGCCGCAGCCATGACGACAATATCCGTCTTTTCATAGTGCCGGAAGACCTGTTCCGCCATTTCCTCTGTCGTCTGCACCATAATGAGTTTTGCCCCCTGAGGGGGAGTGGCGTGAGTAGGCCCGGAAACAAGAATGACCTGAGCACCACGCTTGACTGCCTCCTCTGCGACCGCATAGCCCATCTTTCCCGAAGATCGATTCGTGAGAAATCGTACAGGGTCCAAGTATTCCCGAGTAGGACCCGCAGTGACCAGCACTTTTATCCCAGCCAAGCTTTGGCTCTTTCTCATAATCTGGATCCCCTCTTCGACGATTTTCTCCGAAGGAGCGAGTCGTCCCCACCCTTCATCCCCACAGGCCAAATATCCCTTACCGGGCTCGACAAAATGAACCCCGAAGGACTTTAGCTTCCTGATATTCAGTTGAGTCTGTGTATGCAGGTACATGGCTTCGTTCATCGCAGGAGCAACGAGCACAGGACACTGGACAACCATATAAAATGTCGAGAGGAAGTCATCGGCTATCCCCGAGGCCATTTTGCCGATTATGTTTGCCGTGGCTGGGGCAACAACTAGGAGTGCTGCCTCCTTGGCCAAAGACACGTGTGAAATGCTCTCGGATCTTTTCCTCTCAAAAGGGTCCACATACACCTCGTGTCCGGTGATCGCACTCAACAGCAGAGGCTGGATCAATCGGGTGGCATTTTTGGTCATTATCACTTGGACCGGATACCCCTTTTTCTGGAAATGCCTAATGATCTCGCAAGACTTATAGATGCTGATCGAAGAACAGACTCCGATGACGATCTTTCCCATACTTTTCATCCTCCCTCGGAAAAGCTCTGAAGAATTGGGACAATCTCCTTCTGCCTGACATCCAGAAGGCATCCTTGGCATCGAATGATCGATTTCAATTCAAGGGCAGCATCCTCCAGTTTGTCATTTATGACGATGTAATCAAACATCGTGTACAGACGTATCTCCTTCTTTGCCATATCGAGCCTCTTCTGAATGACCTTTGGGCTATCCTGTCCACGGCTCATCAGTCTTCTCTTGAGCTCATCGTAGCGAGGAGGAAGGATAAAAATGAACACCGCTTTTTTGTTCTTTTCCTTGACTTGCTGTGCTCCCTGCACATCGATATCCAATAGCAGGTCTTTCTGTATTCCCTTTCTCTCGACCTCTCTTCTCGAAGTTCCATAATAATTTCCATGGACGACGGCCCACTCCATGAAGAAATTTTCTTCAATCAATTCCCGGAACTCCTCATCAGAAACAAAATAGTAGTCTTTTCCTTCCTCTTCCGTCTCTCTCTTTTTCCGGGTGGTGTGCGATATAGAAAACTCAAAGTCTTCTAGCTCACGCAACGCCATCCGGACAAGTGTGGATTTTCCACATCCCGATGGGCCGCTGATAACATACAACATTTTTCTCTCTACCCTTAAGATATTGGGTTATTCGATGTTTTGGATCTGCTGACGTATGCTCTCCAGTTCGCTCTTAAGGCGCATGCACTCTTGTGTGATCGAGATATCTTGAGACTTCGAGTTGATTGTGTTTGCCTCTCTGTAAAACTCCTGGACTACAAAATCCAGCCTTCGACCCACAGGCTCACTCGCTTTTGAGGAAAGAAGCTCCCGAAAATATTTGAGATGGCATTTCAATCTCTCTATCTCTTCTCGAAGGTCATACCGCTGGGCGATGATCGCTGCCTCCTCCAACAGCCTATCTTCCGGCAGAGACGTTTCATTTCCCAGGTTCAACAACCTCTCTCGCATTTTTGATTGGATGTGAAGTGGCTGTTTCTTTGCACGTTTATCAATCCTGGACAAGATCTCTCCAATGCCTGCGAGGTGAGCCTGGATCTCTTTTTTTAGCTCCCGTCCTTCTCTCATCCGACATTGGATAAGACCATCCAAAGTCTGTGCAAAACACCTTTCCAAAAAAAGAACCTCGATCTCTGTGAAATCCTTTTTTTTGAGTTCAAAAACATGGGGGAGGCTAAAAAGATCGTCAACTTTGAACGACACCTTCTTGGATATCTTCCGAGACACCTTTTCCAGAGAATCCAGGATGTTGCATAACAACCCTTCATTGATCTGAATGTCCCACTTTGCGGAGTCTAAAAAATGAATATCAAAGGTCACATCGACCCTTCCTCTCCGGATTTTCTTTTGACAAACGGCTCTCATCCGTTGTTCCAATTCTTTAATGGGGTAGCCTCTATAATTCCAGTCAAAATAGCGGTGATTCAAGGTGCGGACACTGATCTTCACTGCGAGGGTCTTGGATTCGCAAGTTTTTTCCGCGAAGCCGGTCATGCTGAAGATCATGGCAGTTCTTCCTTCTCCTCGGGGAATTGCAGATCGTACAATTTTTTGTAGATCCCATCCACTTGGCAAAGCTCTTCGTGTGTGCCAACCTCGAGAATCCTTCCTTTATCCACAACCAAAATTTTGTCTGCATTCCGGATCGTCGAGAGGCGATGGGCAATAACCACCGTTGTCCGGTCTTTCATGACGTTTGTTAGCGCGATCTGGATCAATCTCTCTGATTCGGAATCAAGGGCAGAGGTTGCCTCATCCAGGATCAGTATCGGAGGATTTTTGAGAAGCGCCCTCGCTATGGCCAAGCGCTGTCTCTGCCCACTGGACAACAAAACGCCTTTTTCCCCTATTTGAGTGTCATAAGCCTCGGGCAGTTCCTGGATGAATTCATGAGCCATAGCTGCTTTGGCTGCTCCAATGATTCTCTCGAAAGGCATCTCCTCCAACCCATAGGCGATGTTGTTACAGATTGACTCGTTAAAAAGGACGAGCTCCTGCGTGACTAACCCAATTTGAGAACGGAGTGATGCCAAAGTCACTTCACTGATATTTATATTATCGATCTTGATCTCCCCAGAAGTGGGCTCATAGAAGCGAGAGAGAAGGTTGATAATCGTTGTCTTCCCAGAACCACTCAATCCAACGACAGCGATCATTTCTGTGGGATTGGCTTCGAAGCTCACATCATAGAGGACAGGGCGGGCTTCATTATAGCTAAAGGACACATTTTCGAATGTGACTTTCCCTTTGACAGGCGGAAGCGGAAAAGCTTTTGGATGATCCGTTATTCTTGGCTTGCTTTGGATGATATCCTGAATCCTTTCATAACTGGCAACACCTTGTTGGATGACGTTGTTCGCCTGGCTCAGTTTCTTGATGGGAGTGTACGAATAAAAAAGCGCCACCACAAAAGAGCCAAAATCTCCAGGGCTGATGTATCCTTCCGTGATCCTTCGCATTCCCACCCAGAGAACAAAGGCACCGACCGCGCCGCCCAAAACCTCCATAAACGGAGAGGATAAGCTTTCAATCCTCGCAAGTTGCATACTAGCCTTGAAAAAATTCATTGTCGTATTATAGAACTTTTTCAGTTCGAACTTCTCCATGGTGAACGCTTTGACGATCTTGCTGCCCGTAATGCTTTCATAGAGTTGCTCATAGATTTCGGCCATTCTAGCCTGGCTTCTCTTCCCCCGTTTTTTGAGTTTCCGGCTGAAGACAACCAGTGGGATCGCCGCCAAGGGTGCGATCACGAAGGCCACGATCGCCAGACGCCAATCCGTATAAAATATGTATATAAGGAGTGCCAGAAGGACAAAAAACTCCCGTATAAAATCTCCCATACTGCTAGATACAGCTTGCTGGATCTTTTCGACATCACTGGTCATTCTCGACATGATCACACCCGTAGACCTTTGGTCAAAATAATCCAAAGATTGATAGATAAGATGTTCGAAAAGCTCATCGCGGAGTTTTTTAGATGCACGATGCCCGATAGATTTCATGATCAAGGTTGAAAGGAAAGTGAACAAGCCTTTGCCAAACAGAACGATCACAACCAACACTGGCAAAAACCAGTAAACCTTTTCCTGAGTGATATGAAAATGTTGAAAAATAAAATCCATGAGACGTGTCTTCTGAGTGGCTGCCTGTGGCTGATAACTGATCATGTTGTCCAAGATGGGCTGTACTAGGTTGATAAAAACATAGGTGAAAAAGGCAACAAACATGGAAAACACAAAAAAAATGACAAGCCGCCTCCTTTCTTTCATCGTGATGTTCAAGAGTCTCAGAATTTCTCTCATTTTTCAGTATGATGAGGCAGACAAAACCTCTTCAGCAACTTCAAGTGCATTAATGGCAGAGCCGCGAGTCAGATTGTCGGCGACAGACCAGATCCAAAAGCTCTTGGGAAAGGATGCATCTTTTTTTATCCTCCCGATATAAATCTGATCCTTCCCTGCAACTGCAATAGAGGAGGCGGGACAGGAGGGGATTGAAGGCACAAGCTTAAAATATGAGGAGTTATTGAGCAACTCTTCCAAGTTTGGAATCGACACATTTTTCTTCAAAGTGCATCGAGTCATAATGGAATAGGTATGGAACACAGGCGCCTGGATGAGGGAGAGGGTCAACCGCAAATCGCTCTGTTCAAGGATCCGCTTCAACTCAGAGATCACCTGTTCTTCGATTGCAGAGAACCCATTCGCATTCACTTCCTCCGTTTGGGGAAGCAGATTGAAGGCGATCTGTGTATTAAAGACTTTCTTTTCGATACGGCTGCCGCGGAGCACATCAAAACATTGATTCGCCAGTTCCTCTATTCCTGAATCATCAAACGCTGATACAGGCTGTAACACAATGGCATCTGCCTCATCCAAGCCAAAATTTTGTTGCATAAACATGAGGAGATGAGAGAGAAATATGGACACGGGATGAGGATTGGCGATAATTCCATGCTTTCGCTTGCGAAGAATTCTGCCATTGATACCCGCAACAACAAGTGGGATTTTGCTATCCCTGTTAAACGTCTCGCTCAAGTCAATCACCCAGCCCTTTTTTTTTGAGGCTATCTGGCCGAACTTCTGATTCGTCACTGGATCTGCCGCCAAAAAAGTGAGATCGGTTCCCTCAAAAGATTTTTCGTCCAGATGATGGATGACCTTGGGCTCCCCCCGGAACTGTGTCAGCTTGCTGAATTCTTCTTCGACTCCAGGATCATAGAATTCTATACGATCAATGGGAATTTTTTTTCTGTTGAGAAGACTGGTCATCTCTTTGCCACGAAAAGTATCTGCCCCTACCAAAGCAAGCTTGAATCCTTTTTTCGTGGTCATCTTTTCCTTGTGATGGGATTACTTGGAGGATTTTCTGTATTCGGTCATCATGACATACATCTTATCCTTTAGAGCAAGTTTTTTTTTCTTCAGTTCTCTGATCTTGAGTTTATCATCTTCGCTGAGATAACTTTTGACCCTGAGCTTCTCCAATTCGTTGTCATATTTCTGATGAAGTTCAAAAACCTCTCGAAATTGTTTATTTTCTTGCACCAAAATCTTTTTTAATTCCTTCTCTTCCATCCAGGTGAACCTCCAACCGTAAAAGAATATCACAATGCCTGGCCTATTTCAATTTGGAAAGACCATGGGTAAGCCCTTCCATTTCCGTGAGTTAAAGCACATCACCTAAAGGATCGAACGGAGATAGGGATGCTTACCTACCGTCATTTTCAAGAGATTCAAAAACTTGACCATTAGTGGAGGTGAATGAGCGGAGTTATGCGTATTTGCTTCAGAAGAATTCAAAAAACGATTGACAATGACGCAACGGAAAATTATACTTAAAATCAAATTTTTTACGCGGACGGCGAGGTAGCTCAGTCGGTAGAGCGAGAGACTGAAAATCTCTGCGTCGGCGGTTCGATTCCGTCCCTCGCCACTTTCCTTATATTCCCTGAATTCAGTGAATATCCTTAAATTATTTCCTTAAATTATAAATATCCTCCTAGAAGCCACCCTTACAGTAACCAACAAGTGGCATGTTCATATCCAATGCTAAATCGGTTTGTGAATCCTTTATGGACTAATTGCTTGGATTTTGGAGGTTGGGAGTTATTTAACAAGAGACTCGAGGTACTTTCGCAGAGGATGGCTGAATTCGGGTCTCTTGAGAGCAAGGCTGACCGTGGCTTCGATAAATCCCAATTTATCTCCGGCATCATACCGTTTCCCCTCAAAAAGATAGCCATAGACAGGCCGGGTTTTGAGGAGATGCCTTATGGCATCGGTGATCTGGATCTCGCCTCTGTGGTCAGGAAGGGTCTCTTTTATGGCATCGAAAATCTCTGGATTAAACACATAACGGCCAAGAATGCCCAGATCGGAAAAGGCCCTATCTGGGCCGGGTTTCTCTATCATGTCCTCCACTTGAAAAACTCTCTCCGAGACCTTCTTGGGCTTTATGATCCCGTATTTCTTTGTCCCTTCCTCATCCACCCGTCCAAGAACGATGACCGTTGCTTTTGTCTCCCTGTACACTTCGATGAGTTGTTTGGTGCAAGGGGAAGGGCAATCAAAGATGTCATCAGGAAGGAGGACAGCAAACGGCTCCTTTCCGATAAAGCTCTCTGCCATCAGAATCGCATGGCCCAGGCCCAAAGCCCGTTGTTGGCGGATGTAACAGAAGTCGGCGAGGTTTGCAATGCGTTGGACCTGGTCTAATAGATCCAGTTTCCCCTTTTCCTCTAAGAACTGCTCGAGCTCCGGGCTTTTGTCGAAGTGGTCCTCCATGGGCGATTTGCCTCTGCTCGTGATGATGGCTATGTGTTCGACTCCAGACTCCACCGCCTCTTCCGCGCCGTACTGGATGAGGGGTTTGTCCACAAGACTCAGCATCTCCTTGGGCTGAGATTTTGTTGCGGGGAGGAAGCGTGTGCCAAAACCCGCTGCAGGGATAACGGCTTTTTTGACCATTTTTTCACTCATCATGAATCCCTTTGAGGTGTTGAAGACGTCAAACCGACAGGAACGAAGTTAAGAGTACAAAAATTTATGTGGATGTCTTTGACTTCCTGAAATCTTTACTCTCAGAATTCCTGAACGCATAAAAAACACTGAAGGAAGGATATTTTCCTTCCTCCAGTCATTGTCTGAAAGATACGCTTTTCTATTTGTTCAGAACTTTACTTCCTGCTCAGAAAACGGAGAACTCTCTTACCACTTATAGCTAACGGAAAGATCAAATGCAAGAATAGTTTTCACGTGGAATTTACCGGGCATGGCTTCGGAATAATCGGGATCTAACGCCCATGATCCGAAAGGCACCTCCTGCTCTTTTCCGGTGATGTACTCAAATCCAAAATCGATAACAATGCCGTTGATGTTATATCCGAAACCGGTTGTGATCGAGTTAAAATCAGTGATGGGCAAGAGGATATTCCTGGTTGTATCTGGAGCGGGTCCCGGATCGTTGTAATAACCTCCCCGAAGAGCGAATTTGGGGCTGATCTGGTATTCTGCGCCGAACCTAATCTGAGTCTTATCCTCCCAGTTAAAGGCCAGCTTCGTATCTTCCTCATCGAGTAAAAGTCCCCATGTTTGGTCATCGACTTTGAGCGTAACTTCATCAATTTTGGACCATTGTGTCCAGTGCACATCAAAGGTCAGTGTGAATTTCTCGATGGGTTTGAACGCGATCCCACCAGCAAGCCACAGAGGCATGGTCAAATCCGTCTCAACTTTTGATGTGCTACTGACAGAAGCGCCGATCAACCCTCCCAACTGATTAAGATTCTCGATTCCCAGATCACCACTAAATCCGATTTTAGATGGCGTTCTGACTGTCAAGCCAAGACTGAACATGTCGCTCGGTTTGACCAACAGGCCAAATGTCGCCCCCAAACCCCATCCGGTCAACTTCAGACTTTGCTGTCCAAAATCAAGAGCATAGGGGGGAATGGGAATAGGGGTGGCCCCTGCCCACCGATCCATCTCAAAGGAACCGTAATTGATGTTCAGAGCGAATCCAAGCTGGATCATCTCATTGACCTTATAAGACAGCGTCGGAGCGATAGTGATCATAAAAAACTTACTCCTCCAATCGATGTCTGTATTGCCACCCGATATACCTGCGAGGTCTGCGCCATCCCATTCGATACCAAGACCGGAAGGAGCATAGGCTGCGATCCCCGCAACAAGATTTTCTGATATAGGCTGATAATAACCCACAAAGCCACCTAAATAGTGCTTTGTTACAGACTTTGCATCAGCACCTAAACCTGGAATCGGAGTTTCCAGCTTATACGTCATAGATGGAATAATATCGAAGCCATAAAAGGCGATGTACTTCTGATTGATATTGGCAAGTCCAGCAGGATTCCAGAAAACCGCGCTGAAATCATCCGCCAACCCGACAAAAGCGCCTCCCATCGCTACCGCTCTCGGACCGAGGGCATTCAAGTTCAGTCCGTTTGCAAAAGACATCGAGCTCAAAAAGACGGTGAACGCAACCACAGAAATTAAAACTCTTGTTCTCTTCATACTGACCTCCTTCTATTTTCCGTTCATTTACAATATTTTAGACACTTTGTCAATAAAAAGTCTCGTGAGGTAAGCATCCTTATTTCCGTGATAAGGGCATTAGAGACAAAAAAGAGCGAGTCACTGTCCTTATGAGTCGGATGGTGGCGGGTGGGGGGTCTTCGACGAATATGGACTGTGACGAACTCCTGCTATTATCATTTGACTTGAGAGCATCACGGAAATAAGGATGCTTCCTATCGTGAGGAATGCGCTTCTGCATTGGAAATGCTTCAATTGTCTCATGAGAAAATATGAGATTCTGTCCGGAAGGAATTCATTCCACCGCCTGGACTTCCTTAACCTCAGGGACTTTCTTCTTGATGAAGTTTGTGATCCCCTGAGTCAAAGTCATCTGTCGCATGGGACATCCTGCACAGGCCCCCAAGAGTCGCACCTTCACAATCCCGCCCTCTGTCACTCCGACAAACTCAACATCTCCCCCATCTGCCTGAAGATGAGGTTTGATTTCCTCGATGGCCTTTTTCACGTCTTCTTCCATGCCGTATGCTCCTCAATTATTTATTGTTTATGTTCTTTCTCGATAACACTATCTTCACAAGTTCTAATAATCTACCATGGACAATCCAATAATTCCACCCCTTATAAAACTATCACAAAGAAAATTGGAGAGATTTGGTGAGAATGATCTGGAATACCGCCCATCAACTCTTCCGAAAAATGAGCTCTTTATTATCTGTTACATCCACTATCACTGTGTCGCCTTCAATATATTCTCCTTCTAAAATAAGGAGAGCCAAGGGATTCTCAACTTCGCGTTGGAGCACTCGTTTTAATGGTCTTGCTCCGTAGATGGGATCATATCCTCTCTCAACCAGCAACGCCCTAGCTTGTTTTTGCACATCAATGCCGATTCCTCTCGCCGCAAGACGTTTCCGTAACTCATCGATCTGGATATCCAAGATCTGAAGAATCACATCTCGTGAAAGCGCTTTGAATATAATGATCTCATCCACGCGATTGAGAAATTCGGGCCTGAAGTGATTTTCGAGGATGGCCTTCACTTCCTTCTCCATCCTTTCGAAATCCTGGCTGAGCTCTTTGATTATCTGGCTCCCCAGGTTTGAGGTCATGATGATGATCGTGTTCTTAAAGTCGACCGTTCTGCCTTTTCCGTCTGTCAGTCGCCCGTCATCCAAGATCTGGAGAAGAATGTTAAAAACATCGGTATGCGCTTTCTCGATCTCATCCAAAAGCACAATGGAATAGGGCCGCCGTTTTATGGCTTCAGTGAGTTGTCCCCCCTCTTCGTATCCCACATAACCGGGAGGCGCGCCGATCAGGCGGGAAACTGTGTGCTTTTCCATATATTCCGACATATCGAGTCTGACCAGGGCTCTTTCATCGTCAAAAAGAAACTCTGCCAGAGCGCGTGCCAGCTCGGTTTTTCCCACACCCGTCGGGCCCAGGAAAATGAAAGATCCCAAAGGCCTGGTTGCATCTTGAATCCCAGCTCGAGCCCGTCTGATCGTATTGGCCACTGCCTCAAGGGCATTGTCTTGCCCCACCACTCTCTTTCTTAAATTCTCTTCCATTTTGATGAGCTTTTCCGCTTCCCCTTCCAGCATTTTCGAGACCGGGATTCCCGTCCACTTGGAGATCACATCTGCCACATCCTCCTCGTCCACTTCTTCTTTGAGCATTTTCTCATGCTTCTGCATCTCCGCAAGCTCATTGGAAACCTTATCCAACTCTTTCTGCGTTTCGACCAACTTGCCATACCGAATCTCAGCCACCTTACCCAGATCGCCTCGCCTCTCGGCATTCTGCTCTTCGCTCTTTAAGGCATCGATCGCTTCCTTGAGTTTGTTCATATCTTCGATCAGTTTCTTTTCCGCTTGCCATCGGACCTTGAGGGCATCGCTCTCCTCTTTGAGCTCAGCCAATTCTCTATTCAAAATTTCCAGTTTTTCCTTTGCACTCTTATCTTTCTCTTTTTTCAGGGCTTGCTTCTCGATCTCGATCTGGATAATGCGTCGCTCCAGCTCGTCTATCTCCTCAGGCATGCTATCGATCTCGATCCGTATGCGTGAAGCGGCCTCATCGATCAGATCGATCGCTTTATCGGGGAGATAGCGATCTGCGATATACCGGTTCGAGAGAGTGGCCGCAGCAACCAGGGCCGAATCCTTGATCTCCACGCCGTGGTGGACTTCATATTTTTCTTTCAATCCTCGCAAGATGGAGATCGTCTCTTCAACAGAGGGCTCCCCCACATATGTCTGCTGGAATCTCCTTTCAAGAGCCGCGTCTTTTTCAATGTATTTTTTATATTCATTCAGAGTCGTCGCACCGATGCAGCGCAGCTCCCCTCGAGCCAAAGGAGGTTTGAGCATGTTGGACGCATCCACTGCTCCCTCAGCCGCGCCAGCGCCGATAATGGTGTGAAGCTCATCGATGAAAAGTATAATCTCTCCTTCGGATTCCTTGATCTCTTTGAGAATGGCCTTGAGCCGGTCTTCAAACTCTCCGCGATATTTTGCGCCAGCGATCAAAGCACCTATGTCAAGGGCAACAACTTTCTTGTCTTTGAGTGACAGAGGAACATCACCATTGGCGATGCGCTGAGCCAATCCCTCCACAATGGCTGTTTTACCCACACCTGCTTCTCCGATCAAAACAGGATTGTTTTTAGTCCGGCGCGACAAAATTTGAATAACTCGCCTTATCTCGTCCTCCCTACCGATGACAGGGTCCATCTTTCCCTGTCTTGCCAGTTCTGTCATATCGCGGGTATACTTCTCCAAAACTTGGTATTTTCCTTCAGGCTGTGGGTCAGTCACACGCTGGCTCCCTCTGATGTCCATCAGAGCTTTGAGGACAATGTCTTCAGTCACTCCGTTGTCTTTGAGAATTCGGCAGGCTTCAGTGGTTCCCTCTTTGAGGAGCGCAAGAAACAGATGTTCGGTCGAGATGTATTCATCTTTCAGCTTCTGGGCTTCTTTCTGTGCCCCATTCATGATCTGACGGACTACAGAAGACATGTAGATATCGCCTGCTCCCTGGACTTTTGGAATTTTAGCCAAAATGTCTTCCAACTCTCGAAGAACTTTTGAGGGACTGATCCCGATTTTTGCTAGAATGGAATTGACAATATTCTCATCCTGCTCGAGAAAAGCAAAAAGGAGATGTTCAGGCTTGAGCTCCTGGTGATTCAGCTCTTCAGCTTTCGCCTGGGCATGTTGGAATGCTTCCTGTGACATAACCGTGTATTTATCCCATTTCATTTTTCCGCTCTCCTCCGGCAAGATTGAATCCATTCAATTGGAAATGGATGCCCGGTGTCACTCCACGCGGGAAAGATATTATATCCAATTTCAAACGGTTCGGTCTACTGAACGTTTCGGCACGTAAGTTTGTCCGCTTGATCCCAGAGGGTCATTCCCCTCTAAAATCTGGAGAAATATCTCTAATTGAAAGACCTGCATTATCAAAAAAGTCCTCTATTGAAATTTTTCTTGACAATTTAGTCAAAAATGCTATTTTTCCAATAGAGGCCAGAAATGGAAGAAATCGAAATATCGAGTTGGGTCATACTTGAGGCCATTCAAAAAGCTGCCAAGGTTGTGGAAACTGTGGGCGATCTCCAAACAGGACACATGAAATCTGTTTTCTGTGTCGTCGAAGATGATTATTTGGAATTGGTTTATCTCGATACAGAATCAAATTTCTTGAGAAGATATGAGAGCAAAGAAGAATTCGAGCTTGCCCTGGAAAAGCTTAAAGAAGAAGAAGGTGAATTCTCCTATCCTGAGAGCCACAACTTCGATGATGACTTCAGAGACGAAGATAACATGGATGAACTCGCTTCTGATGAAGATTCAGAAAGCATTTGACACGAAGTCCTTTTGAACTCTCCCCTATCTTAATCCGTCATATCCAACCTGAATAATTGATCAAATCTGCCGATTCCTACCTTCAAAAGACTTCGATTACATTATCGGCATCTTTTAGCTTTAGGCACCACCCCCCAACCTAATCCGCTGATCTCACCCCATCTGCTGCGTTATATTGGGGTCTCGCCGTAGTAAACGACAGCTTCATCCTCCATGTCTTGCATCCGCACTAACCTCAACTCGCGAATGATCCAGGCTTTAGGGATAGGTTCATCTAGGGCTCTTTATTCTTGAGTTTGTCTTTCAGCTTATCGAGAAGATTGAGGGCTTCGAGAGGAGTCAGTGCGTTCAAGTCACATTTTTCGATCTCTTCTCTGAGACTCTCAAATGTTTCCCTTTCCCGGTCTTCTTGGAAGAGAAGCAATTGGGATTTGTTTCTTTGAGCCGAGGAACGATAGGCAATTTTGGGAAGGCCTGCATCATCCAGTTCTTTTTTCTCGAGATTGAAGAGAATCTCCTTGGCTCTTTTAATCACAGGGCGGGGAATTCCCGCAAGTTTAGCCACATGGATGCCATAGCTTTGGTCAGAAGGCCCTGGCACAATTTTTCTCAGAAAAATAATCTCATCCTTCCATTCTTTAACTGACACATGATAATTTTTTATCCGTGGGAGCGTGAGGGAAAGCTCTGTTAACTCATGGTAATGGGTCGCAAAAAGAGTCTTTGCGCGCGTATTTTCGTTCTCATGAAGATATTCGGCCAACGCCCAAGCAATACTCAAGCCGTCAAAAGTGCTCGTTCCTCTTCCTATCTCATCCAGCAGGATCAGACTCTGAGACGTGGCATTGTTGAGAATATTGGCAGCTTCGAGCATCTCTACCATGAACGTGGATTGTCCGACCATCAAATAATCCATGGCTCCGATGCGTGTGAAGATCCTGTCGACGATCCCGATCTCTGCCTGATCGGCAGGAACATATGAACCCATTTGGGCCAGAATACAGATCAAGGCCACCTGACGCAAATACGTGGACTTCCCTCCCATATTAGGTCCCGTAACGATCAGGATCTGGTCTCCATCTCTGTCCAAATACACATCGTTGGGAACAAAAGGCTCTTCATTGGTCACTTCTATCACAGGATGGCGGCCTCCAAATATCTTAATGGCCTCTTCAGACTTCACAGCGGGACGCACGTAATTCCTCAGCGATGCCAGCTCACTCAAAGAGGACAGCACATCGAGCGTGGCGATATCCAAAGCTATCTTCTGGAGTCTTGCAGTTTCAGCGGCGATCTTATCTCTGATCTCAAGGAAAAGGGCGTGCTCCAGCTCTCCGATTCGCTGTTCCGCATGGACCACTTTATCTTCATACTCCTTGAGCTCTGGAGTGATGAAGCGCTCGGAATTGGACAATGTCTGTTTGCGAAAATAGTCTTCAGGAACCAACGAAAGATTCGGCTTGGTCACATCAATGTAGTACCCAAAAACTTTGTTGTAGCGGATCTTGAGAGAAGAGATGCCCGTCCTCTTTCTTTCCTCTCTCTCGAGTTGAGTGATGAATGTTTTCCCTGAGCGGCTGATCTCCCTCAAATCATCCAGCTCGGCGTTGTAGCCCTCCTTGATGATCCCCCCCTCTGTGAGCAAATATGCCGGATCTTCCTTGATAGATCTTCTTATCAGATCGACGATATCTTGGGCGTTATCCCAGGCCTCACGGATCGATTTGAGTTTATCCGAAAAAAACGACACGAGAATATTTTGAATCTGTGGCAGAGAAAGTAGAGATATCTGCAGTGTGATCAGATCACGCGCATTGGCCACAGCAAGGGAGATTTTCCCTGTAAGCCGTTCCAGGTCATAAATATCTTTCAGAACGTCCCGAAGTTCATGACGTTCGATCGTGGACCCGAGCAATTCCGATACACACTCCAATCGCTGTTCAATTGCGGGACAATCCCTCAGAGGCTGAAGGAGCCAGGATCTGAAGAGCCTTGCACCCATTGATGTTTTTGTGAAGTCTATAACATCCAAGAGGGAACCGAATCGTTTGCCATCTCTCAGATTCTTGACCAACTCCAGATTCTTAATGGTGGATGTGTCCAAAATCATGTGTTGGTGAGGCTGGATGAAGGCCATCGAATGGATGAGTGTGAGGGAGTCCTTTCTGAGCATTCTCAGATAGTGTAACAAAGCACCCGCTGCAGAAACGGCAAATGGCTTATCGGCAAGGCCGAACCCTTCCAAGGATCTCACCTGGAACTGAGTCAGCAGGATGTTCTTGGCTTGAGCATAATCAAACACCCAATCCTCCTGGGGGCTTTTCACTAGATCTCCCAGTGCATTCTGTGCAAGGATGCTGTCGATTTTTGATTCCTGACTTTGTGGATAGAGGATCTCCTTCGGAGAAAACCTGAACAATTCGTCGGCAAGACCCCTGTGGGTTTGGGGATCACTCTGAGCTGTTTTGAGTTGACCTGAGACGAGATCGATAACAGCTAGTCCCCATGAATTCTCTTCAAAAAACAAACTGGAAACAAAGGTGTTTTCCCTTCCTTCCTCCATATCCAGCTCGATGGCCGTTCCTGGAGTTAAGACTTTAACGACATCTCTCTTAACGACCCCTTTGGCATGTTTGGCATCCTCCACTTGTTCGCATATGGCAACCTTAAATCCGTGTTTGAGAAGCTTTTTTAGATATGGCTCTGCTGCATGGTAAGGGATGCCGCACATAGGAACCTTTTGTCGTGAGGTGAGAGCAATCTCCAAAACGGGAGATGCTTTTTTTGCATCCTCATAGAACATCTCATAAAAATCTCCCAGGCGAAAAAAAAGAAGAGAATCCGGGTACTTCTGTTTGATGCCGAGATACTGCTCCATCATCGGAGTGAGAGCTTTTTTTGAAGGCATCGCGTTTTCAACTATACTTTGCACATGCTCTTTTTTCAAGCCCATCGCTTTCTATGGGAACATTCCATTCCTGGAATATTGAAAGAGGCGATAGCGGGAAAGGTGTTTCCCTGGTTCATAAAATCCAATTTACGTTTGGCAAAAGATGGTTTAATATTGTAGAACCATGCGCTTGCAAAAGAAGACTGCTCTGATAATCCTATTGATCTTTATCCTATTCCTGCTGATCTTTCTCATCCGGGTGAAGAACGACATGGACGACTTTGAAGTGAATTACAAGGCTGGAAAGAGACTCAAACTGGCAGAGACTCTATACAGATTCGAAGACAGGCATTACATGTTCAAGTATCTGCCCTCGTGTGCGTATCTCTATCTGCCGCTCTCCTTTCTGCCCCTTGATCTCGCTAAAGGCATCTGGTACTTCTTCATCATTTTCTGCACCGCAGCCCTCATCCGTATCTCTTACGAGCTCGTGCCTTCATCCAAAGAGAAATCCAAATGCCTTATGGTAATCCCTCCCCTGATCCTGACCAAATATTTCCTCAGAGAGCTGGACCTGGGTCAGATCAACACCCTGGTGACACTGGTTCTGCTTTTAATGCTCTGGCTCCTTCAAAAATCAGAAAAAGAGAAACCGAGAAAAAAAGACATCCAAGCGGGTCTTTTATGGGGCCTCGCTGTCGCACTTAAACCATACGCACTGATATTTTTCCCTTATTTTGTCATTAAAAGAGAATGGAAAAGCCTGATAAGCGGAGTGTGCTTTTCGGGAATAGCGGTTCTTTCCCCTTCTCTGTACTATGGTCTCGAGGGGAACTTCATTGTCTTGAAGGAATGGTATGGAACTCTCTCTCAATCCACGCCGACCTTGTTTGTCACCTGGGACAACATCTCCATCATTGGATTTTTTACCAAATGGTTGGGAGATGCAAAAATCTCTTTCATTCTCTACATAATTGCTCTTTCTCTTTTTGCCATTCTTGTGCTGCTCCTTATCCATTTTGGGAAAAATTTGGAGAGAGCCCCAGTGCTTGAGTCCGCAGTCCTCATCGGTCTCATACCCTTGGTATCGCCTCTCGGGTGGGACTATACTCTGCTCATGTTCATTCTGGGAATTATGATCATTTTGAACTACTTTTCGTCTTATCCCAAATTTTGGCAGGGTTTCCTCGCGCTCAATCTCGGCATCATCCTCTTCTCTGTCTATGATATTATCGGTAAAAACCTATACTCGATCTTTACGCTAAAGTCCGTTGCCACTATCAATTTCCTCATCCTGATCGGATATCTCGCTTACCTCCGGTTTAAAAAAATATGCTGAGTGACTTGAAAACAAACGGAATAGACGAATTATTGTTTTTGGAATCACCAAGCTGATCATTCATTAATGCAAAGAAATATTCATGCCACCAAGGAAATATGGATGCTCACGAACAGATGCGTTGTGTTGACAGTGTAAAAACAAAAAAAGTAAAATGGAGGTAAGAACTTGGAAGGGCCTCACAAATTTCCTTCAAGAGAATGGAATTACAATTGGATTCCACCGCATATAAGAGCAATCGGCGAGGATATATTCTGGTCCAGTCCATCACTTTAGTGAGAATTCCGCTATCCATACTATTTTTGATTATTATAGCGCTCTGTGAAAAATCCACTCTGACTCTTGTCATCGGGATCGGACTGCTCCTGCTCATCGAAACGACAGATGCTATCGACGGTCATATTGCTCGACATTTCAATCTAGCCTCCGAATATGGCGCAACACTCGACCCCTATGCAGACAGCATATCACGATTGCTCATCTACTCAACTCTGGCATCAATAAACCTAGTCCTGTTATTGGTCCCCCTCACAATGGCCCTCCGCGATATCACAGTCGCCTATGCAAGAATCCTGCTCGCACAAAAGAATCGAACCGTTTCTGCACGGATCAGCGGAAAGATAAAAGCCATCGTCCAGGCTATAGGCTCATTCCTGGCGATTCTGGGTCCCTATTATTGGGATCATGTCGGCACTTGGAGCTTCTATGCTCTATCGTGGGTAATCATCTCCGTGACATTTCTCTCTTCGATCGAATACATGAAGGATGCCTTTCTTGCGATTAAAAAAAAATGAGCCTGTCATGCAGACGTTTGATAGAACACTCAAGAATAAGCGTATTGTCTTCATGGATTTGGATGGAACAGTCTATTTGGGTGATGATCTGATCCGTGGAGCCACTCAGTTCCTGGCTTATCTGAAAGAGAATAACATCCACCACTATTTTTTATCAAACAACTCATCCCGATCGAAGGCAGCTTATGTGAAAAAATTGTCCCGATTGGGGATCCGAACAGACAGAGATCATATCATCCTGTCCACCGATGGAGTCATCGAATTTCTGCTCAGTCGCGATATACAAGATGTATATGTCGTGGGAACCCAATCCATGAAGGATATGTTTCAAAAGGCGAATATCCATGTGGCTTCGGATGATCCTGTGTATGTTATCCTGGGATACGATACAGAGCTCACATACGATAAATTGCGGAGAGCCGCCCTTTTCCTACAAAAGGATGTCCCCTTGATCGCTACGCATCCCGACATTGTCTGCCCCACGCCGGAAGGACCGGTTCCGGATGTGGGGGCCATGCTGGCCCTTTTTGAAATCTCGACAAAAGTAAAGCCCGAAAAAATTTTTGGAAAACCCAATCCAGAGATGATCGCCCACGTATTTAAAAAACACAATGTGAATCCTGAGGATGCCGTGATGATCGGCGACCGTATTTATACGGACATGGAACTGGCGCTCCGTGTTCCGTGTGACTTCATCCTGGTTCTGAGCGGAGAGACTCAAAAGGCAGAACACCAGAACCTGCCTTTTCCCCCTGCACTTGTAGTCGACACGATCGGCGATATCATTCCTGAAGGAGATCTTTAGCTTTTCCCAAAGAATCTGGATCTTGGATGCTGAGCCTTTGCGGAGGGGTCGACCACTCTCGGCCGATTCTTTTAAGGAGCCCGGATAGAACCTTGCCGGAGCCCAACTCCACAAAGAAATCAATGTTTTCCTTCTCCAAGAGCTGCATGGATCTGTACCAGAGAACAGGACGAGTGACCTGTCTTTTGAGGGCATCCCGGGCTTCACTTCCCTTATGGATGACCTTTGCATCCACATTGGTGATGATGGGATAGCGGAGGTTACGAAACTCAACGCCATCAAGATCATGAGAAAGTTTATCTTCCGCGCTTTGCATCAACTTACAATGAAAGGGAGCGCTCACCGGCAAAAGAACTGAGCGCGGTGGTTTGATCCTATCCAGAGCTTCATGGACAGCTTCAGCAAGACCGGCAATCACGATCTGCTCCTTACTGTTCCAATTGGCCACTTCTACAACTCCACTCTCGACCTTATCCAACACTTCTTTAACACCTATGTAATCAGACCCTAACACAGCGGCCATCGCTCCTATTCCGACAGGGACGGCATGCTGCATATATTTGCCTCTTTTATGAACTAGAACAACAGCATCCTCAAAGGTCAGCGCCCCTGCAGCCACCAGAGCCGAGTATTCTCCCAGGCTGTGTCCTGCAGCTATGGTTGGTTCCTTATTCAGAAGAGAATTGGCGATGGTGCTGACGACAAGAAGAGCAGGCTGTGTATTCTGGGTCAGATTGAGCTCCTCTGCCGGCCCTTCAAAACAGACTTGCGACAGCTCAAAACCCAAAACCTGGTCCGCGCGTGAAAAAAGCTCACGAGCCAGCTTAAATTCTTCATAGAACTGCCTGCCCATACCCACTTCTTGAGATCCCTGCCCAGGAAACAAAAAAGCCAATTTTGCCATGCTCACTCCTGACCTGGATTATTCACGATTTGAGGATGATCTGGATGTCTGCTTTTTCCCTCAAATTTTGAAGCCACTCCGCGATCTGTTCTTCGCTTTTTTCTTTTCTCAGAGCAGCTTCGATCTCATCCAGAATATCAAGCATCGATTCCACTTCCAGCCCGCGAGCCTTTTGATCAGGGACATATCTATTCTCATAATAATCCTGGATCTCTTTCAAGGTCACAAGCACGACACGATCAAACCTGGAGGATATTATCCTGCTATAGATTATCCGCTCGAACGCATAGGATTCCAGGTCATTTCTTCGCATACCAAATTGATCCAGAATCTCTTGGAATTGAACGTTTCCCATCTCCTCAGAAACACTGTTGAGAAAATTATCCATTTCCTCCCGATTGATGGAGGATTCCTTGCCCGCTACTTGGATGACCAGTTTTTGGTCTATCAGTTTTTGGAGGACCATCTCAACCGTATCTTCCGTCTTGGAATTTCCTCGCCTCTCATACAGACCGAAGGCCTTTGCGATTCTCACATCGGTCAATGTAATTAACTGTCCATTAACAAGCGCCAATATCCGATCGACCGTCTTCTCCTGAATGTATCCAGCGCCAAAAAATAAATTCTTTGCCATGAGTAGAAAAATGAATCCGATCTTAAACATTATGATGTATCGCCGCATCAGGCGTTTATGCTTAGAAGACATTGCCGATCGTGATAAATCCCAAGATGTCGTCCTCTCCTTGAGGGGGATTGAGACACCAAGCGACTTCCAGACGGATGGGGCCCAGAGGTGTTCTATACCTTAATCCGAGGCCCAGCGCATTCTGCAAAGTCGCTAGGTCGACCTCGCTCCTTAGCTCCCATACATTGCCCACGTCATAAAAAACAGCTCCATAGAGATCTTTGAATGCTGAAAGAATGGGAAAGGTCATCTCAAGGTTGAACAACAGAAGCGTTTTGCCACCTATAGGTTGGTTCGTTAGAGGATCCTTTGGGCCGAGCTCATCAAACTGACTTCCCCGAAAGGAATTACTCCCCCCTGCAAAAAACCTCTCATGGATGGGCATTCGACCTCTTCCCAGACCGAGACGGAATGTCCCGCTCAAAGTCCACTCAGAATAGAAGGAAAAATAGTGCTGGTACTTGGTGAATAACTTTAAAAAATCTGATTCAGCATTGAACAATGGATAAGCCCACTCCAGGGCTGCACTCAAGAAATATCCTCTCTGTGCGTTAAAAGGATCATTTCTTCTGTCCAGAATAAAACTTTCCGCAATGGACGTTTTTGAGTAAGGAAAATACTGCCGGTCAACTGCTGATTCCAAAATCCAGAGTTCTGTCAGAATCGTCTTCTCATATCCCAAGGTTGTCAATAAATTCATGTTCTTCTCAGAAGAAACGACCTTGATCACGCCAAGGTGAATACCGCGGCGGTCATAGCTGAAGCTTTTTCTCTCCTCCTGCTCCAACCAGGCGTTGATATAAGTGGCAAGGGGGAGATTGAAGAAAAAATACGGTTGCTCCCAGGAAAATACGATTCTTTTCTCTCTCGTACTGAGTTGCCCGAAAATACTGAACTTAGCAGCGATGCCGAGGATGTTATTGCGCGTGAACTCAGCAGTTCCGCGGGGCCTTATATCATTATTCCAAACAGCAAAAGTCCGAGGATCTGTTTTTGTCTCAAGGCCGATACCCAAACTGGCATAATTTCTATGTCCTTCTCTGACGCGGATGAGTAAGTTCTCTCTCTGAGGAGAAAGGGGAATTTCTTCAACGCTCAGCTCTGAAAATATTCCCAGGTTGGCCAACCGTCTCTCAGTGTCTCGAATCTGTCCATACCGAGCCAGACCATTTTCACTGACCTGCACTTCCCGAAGAATCGTACCTATCTTTGTGGCTTTGCGTCCGGTGACAATAATCTTTTCGATCGTCACTTCATTTCCTTCATTAACAATAAAGTGGAGATTAAACCGGTTTTCACTGATTTCCTGAATCTGGGTATTGATTTCCGTCCCCCTGAATCCATTGTCCATGTAAAAATTCTCAAGCCTTCCCAAATCTCGCTGAACGTCTGGCTGGAAATAAGGCCCTCCCACATGTGCGCCGATCTGTTGAAGAATATCCTCCTTTCTATATGCTTGGAGGCCCTGCACAGTGATCTCATTGATGGTTTGCTGTTCTCCCTCATTCACGTAAAAAATAGGCTTAACTGTTTTCTCATTTCTTTCGAAGACCAAATCGACTTTTGCTGCGGGAAATCCTTGAGTTTTATAGAGAAACTCAATTTCCCTTGGAAGTTCGAACACCCTTGCGCCATCAATCTTGCTGATTAACGGAATATTCGTCTGAATGGCGAGTTCGCTCTTTATTTGAGAGGGTGAAAAATAGGTGAGTCCTTCAAATGTCATATCTTGAATATTATATTTCTCTCCAGGGGTGACTTCATAGACAATCTTGATTTCATTGGACACTTTTTCTATGCGAGAATCGACCGTCACAAAGAGATGTCCCTTCTGTCTTAAGTATCCGACAATTTTGGCCTCTCCTTCAGAAAGTCCCCATTCTTCGAAGATTTTGGCCTCCCAGATGGGCTTCAGAAGATTTATCGGGACATCCGCACCCCGAATGGCAATTACGATTTTTTCGTGAGGAATGACCTCCAAGACAAGTCCGACAAGCCCTCTATCCACATCAAAATTCCTCTCTTTGATCCTGATCTCGGCGCGCCTAAAATCCTCGGATGTATACATCTCCTTGAGTTTGGCAATATCCTGCTCCAGGACAGAAGGAATGAATTCTTTTCCCTCCTCTGTCTTCATTTCTTTTCTCAATGTGGATTCTGGAAACGTAATGTCCCCGACAAACGCAACGCGATTGACAATGAACCTTCTCGATGTCCCCACATCGAAAAGGACATCCACCTCAGACGTTCCCGGGACTCTGTTCACGGATGGCGTGATTTGGGTATCAAAATAGCCCTCCTCTTTCAACTGGTTCTTCAATTCTTCGACCGCCTTCCTCAGCTTGTTCTCTGAAAAGGCACTTCCCTCCTTCAAATCGGACAATTCGTTCTTTAGATTGTTTTTGGGGATATCATTATTGCTCCCTTTAAAATTGATACGTCGCGTGAACAATCGTCTCGTCAGGAGAAATGTGAGTTCGACGTTTTGTTGGCCCGCTTTGATCACAGAGATATCAGAAAAGAGTTCCGTTTTGTATAGTCGTTTTATGCTGGTGTTAACTTCCTTGAGAGAAAAGGCATCTCCAGGTTTGATCGTAATCAATTCATCGACAGAATTCTCGCTTGGTTGACCATCAATCGAGACAACGATTTTACTCACAGTGAGCAACTCTTTTTTCGGGCGAGAATAAGACATCGGTACAAGCAGAATAAGACATAACAGCAGAGACAAGACGCAAACACAGAGCGACTCCCTGCCGCGTCGCTCAGAACCGCTTATAAACCTTGACATCCAAACTGACCCTTCCGACTTCATCCCTGATCCCCACGATTGAGATATCTTTCGTTAGTTCCCACTCAATGTGAATGATATCCTCCCGCTGTGCGGTCAGGTTGGTGGAATAGAGCATAAATATATTTCTTGAAATCTTTTTACCCACAGTCAGGCGAGCCGTCACTGAAGATGACGCCCCGATCGTGTAGGGGTCTATACGAAACCGATCGATGCTGAAGAGACTTTCAGCGCTCTTTTTTGCCCGTTCAGAAAGCTGAAAAGAGAGGAGTGAAGCTGTGCTGAGCTGCGTGCTCCGATCATACTGGTATGTCCGTTTGAATGATTCACCCATGGCCAGCAGGGCAAGCACATCTTCAGGAGGCAGTGGAGGGGAAGAGCTGAATTCAGGATTGAGGCTTTCCATCAATCCGTCCAGAGAAAATGTCACGCGATAGTCCTTTACATATGTTTCTCCTGTGAAACTAATGTAAGGTTCGATCCTTGCAGGATTGATAAAACTCACTTTGGCGTTCAATATCTTAAATTTCCGATCCTGGAAATACACTTCTCCTCCCAGAGCTTCGATGTCTCCCATGACAATGGGTGAGAGGATATTCCCCGTCACTATCAGATCAAACTTCCCTCTGATATTTCCCAAGGAGTTTTCCAGCCAAGCATTATCATCAGCTCTTAAACGGATATTCAAGTTAAGGTCATCAAAAAAAGTGGGCTCTCTGCGCGCAGCGTAAAGGGTGGACGTTGAAAACGCAAATTTTTCGTTCAGCTCCCTCCTCCACAGAACTCTGTGCGCATAGAAATCACCGCTCAATTCAAACCTGTTAGCATCCTTGACCAATTGCATCGTACCCTCAACCAAAGCCTGTGTTCTCTCAAGGAGCGCCAATTGCATATCTTTCCCTTCCGCATTGATGTCAATCTCCTCAACTCCTTCCATTCCCAATTTGAGCGTTCCTGAGCCCTGAACATCCCCGCCTCCAAATTTTCCCTGGAAAGACCGGATGATAACATCACCGCCATTAAAGGAGGCCAGTGCCGAAAATCCCCTGAATGCATGCGCAAAGTTGGGGAAGGGAAAAACCGTTCCCTGGACGTCGATGGCACCTCGTATCTGAGGCGATGTTTTCAAACCGTTCAATTCTGCAATATAGCCCACATCCATCTTTGCCCCTGTCCATGGCAAAAGGATATCGGGATTAGAAAAAGAGCCCTTAATATCTCCCCTGAGAGATTCTTCAAATAAGGGGATGCCAAGAAAGACAGAGAAGGGATTCTCTCCAGGATGGAAACTGCCATCAACAATCAGGTCCAGGTTGTCCTCGGTAAAGCTCAATTTGACCAATCCGGAAGCCTCGGTTCTCTGGAACGGTTCGAGAAACAAATCTTTCACCTCGAATGGTCCCTTGGCATAATCCTGTCCAAATGCGCCTTTTCCCTTCATCTGAAAGGATAACTTTCCTTGAAGCGCTGGATAAACCATTGAAAGGTCCACATCTCTGACCGTAAAATCCAGATCGAATTGTCGGCTTAAGAGCCGTAAGAGCGCAGTCCCCTCTACCCACCCCCCGAACATACCGAATTGAAGCTCAGAAAAATTGAGATGATCCTCTTCCCAATCAAGACTCCCTTTGACTTGAACAGCCGTCTGATCGAGGAGCAACATCTTCGATCCAAAAAACCCCCCTGAAACCCTGATGTTTTCGCCCTCTTGTTCAAACTCGAACTCTCCAGTGGCTGAGCCTTCAAGCGGGATCAAGATGTCCAGATTGGGCAGGATACTCTCCGCTAAGCCTTCATCCAGTTGAATCTTTGCTCTAACTCTGTTTGGATCTGAGACAAGATCGATCCGACCGTTCATTATCGGGTCTTGGATGTCGAATATCCCCTGAACATTCTCCAGATGGATCTCGATATCCCCGCTAACAGATTCAACGTCAAACCGGTCGAAGCCTCCGGGTGATAAAGAGACTGTTGCTCTCACCTGAGGATCTGCAAAATCACCAAAGATATGTACAATTCCCTGCCCCCTACCTCTTATCTCTGGAAAATCAAAATTCTTCCGAAGTATGAGTGACAGAAAACGCCGGGTGAGCTTGACGTTTTTCACATCCCCGTCGATCAAAACATCAACGTTCCTTCCGATGGCAATCGTTCCTTCCACATCCACTTCTGCAATGTTCGAATCAAGACTTTCAGAGCTAATAGTCATAACTTCGTTTTCCAGTGTTAACTTAACCTGTCCATTAAAAAGAAATTCTTCTGGATCGGGCTGATCATGCGCATCTCTAAACTCGATATCAGCATCCAGTCTCTCTTTAAAGACTGAAAAATTTCCCCATACAGGCGAGGAGATAGGCCATGGTATATCGAAATACTTCATGATGGGATCAAGAAAGAAACCGCGCGCTAATCCATCCACCCGGCCGCCTCGAAATCGGATCTCCACATATTCGTGCGGGAGATTTGTTCTCAGGAAGCTGAGGCCCAATGTCCCACCTGTCGCCTGAGCGTAATCGATATTACCCTGGACAATCCCCATTGAAGTTGAGTTGAGATGGAGATCTTCGCTAGAAAGGGAGCTTGTAAACGCGAAATTGCCGTTTCGGCGTGAAAGCACACCTTCTCCTCGCACTTTTCCATCCCAATCGAATGGAATATCGATATATTGAACGATAACTCCCATGGGAATGTTGAAGGAAGTGTTGAGGGCGATCACTGGGTCGGCAAGATTGCTGACTTCTCCTGTGGCTCTGATAATCCCTCTGGGACTGCTTATCCGCGCTTTTTTTATCTGGAAAGAATCACCCTGCCCTTCCACTAAAAGGCTAATTTTCGCCTCAATCCTCTGTTGCGTTGAACCGAGAAGGAAACCACTCTCTTCGATCTCCGCGAGCAGAGTGTATCTATCCCTATTCTGCTTTAGAGAGGCATGAATGCCTTTGGATTGAATCTGCGTTTCCTTCCCCCAATAGTACAGCTCTCCGTTCCTGATCACGGCTTTATCGATCGCAAAGGGAAAGGCTAGCGTTAAGCCCTTTGGTTCTTCAGATTTTTGCACAGAAGGGTATATTCTTAAAATCGGGCTCTCTATCAGGATGCTCAGCGGTTTTTCTCTCGAAAAAATCGACCGGTAAGAGATGCTGACGGCTACCTTCTTTGCTGAGAAAAATGGAGAAAGAGAGACAGACCTCGCATCTTCGAGAACAATAGAGGGGGGGATGATATTCAAATACAACCGCCTATAGCCGAAACTTTTCTGTATCTCACTCTTTATTTGATTGAGAACGATATTCTTAATGACAGTCCCAGCACTGGCCAAAACAAGAAACACAGCCACAAAGATGAGCAGTTTCTTGACTCTTCGGTAAAGATTCATCAACTCAGTGAAACCGTAACTGCGCACTTTTGCGAAACTCCCTTAATCTGAATTATTCATAAAATCTGCCGATCTTGATCTTCAAAAAACTCTCATTCCTATGATCGACATCTTTTACCCTTCGGGCGCGTTGATCTCACCCCATCTGCTGCGTTATGTCGGGTCTCGCGGTAGTAAACTACAGCTTCGCCCTCCATGCCTTACATCTGTAGCAACATCAACTCGTGAATACTCCATTTTCCATCTGAATTATTCATAAAATCTGCAACTCGACATGTGAATAATGCAGATATCATACTATCCGAATTTATCATAGCATTTTTCTCTAAAAATATAAATTCTGGATGTAAGCATCCTTATCCGTGATAAGGGCATTAGAGGCAAAAAAGAGCGAGTCACTGTCCTTATGAGTCGGATGATGGTGGGTGGGGGGATCTTCGACGAATATGCACTGTGACGAGCTCCTGCTATTATCTTTTGACTTGAGAGCATCACGCGGATATAAGGATGCTTACATTCTGGATCTCCTAGGGGATTAATATCTTTATTTCCATGATGGAATGAATGGTTCTGAGCGTTATTGAATGATTAGATTGGATTTCGGAGAAAACTGTGTGAAGGGTTGGAAAGCAATTTTTCTTATACAAATAAAAAAATTAAGGCCTAAAGCCAGGCCATTGCAGCGCCGTAAAATGAATTATTAATCCACAGAAAAAAGTAAAGCTCCTGTTTCTACAGATTCTCCGGTTTTGGAGATGATCTTTGTGATCTTGCCTTTTTGTGGGGACTTTATTTCATTCTGCATCTTCATGGCCTCGAGTATCAAAACAGCTTGTCCTTCCTCAACCTCATCGCCCTCGGCCATGAGCACTTTCACAATTTTTCCAGGCATGGATGTTTTGATATCTCTCTTCTGCTTATGACTTAACATCTTTCCAAGGATTTGAGAAACAGGTTTTTTTTCAATATCAAAGTTTTGTCCTTTCACACATACGCGATAGGACGAGTTACTAGTGCATATTATGGCATTGTTTACTTTTCCATCGATGATCAGAAGAATCTCTCTAGAATTCAGGTACTCGACTGCGACTTCATATGTCTTTCCATCAAGGTTGATCTGAATGTCATTTATCTGCTTTTCTTTGACACTCATTTTGTGCTCACGATTGTTCAACCAAAAAGACAGATTCATGTCATAGCCTTCTCGAAAAGTTATCCAGCCTGCCTTGAAACTTCCAGCGGCTTATTTTTCTTCTGCTACTAGAGACGGAACGTGACTTGCTCTCCATATAGGATTGGATACCCGCCGTGATCAAAGCAGCGATCTTTTCCTCACTCTGATCTCCATCCTCTTCCCTCTCGAGCGCTTCGATAAAATGTGTGTTGTAATTGCCGGAGAGAAATTGAGGATGGTGGAGAATGCGCATAAAAAACGGGATGGTGGTCTTGATACCGTAAATCTGGTATTCGGATAGCGCCCTCAGCATCCGCTGGACGGCCTCTCCTCTCGTTTCTCCCCATGCGATGAGTTTGGAAAGCAAGGGATCATACTCCAGGGGCACATCGTATCCCTCATAGGTCCCGTTGTCATATCTGACACCGATTCCCCCGGAAGGGGCACGAAGGTATGTGATCCTGCCCGGAGAGGGCATAAAATCATTATCAGGATCTTCGGCGTATATCCGACACTGGATGGCACTGCCTCTGGGAGTGATATCCTCTTGCCGAAACTTCAAAGGTTTCCCAAAGGCGATTTCCAACTGACATTTAACGAGATCGATTCCCGTAACCATCTCAGTCACAGGATGTTCCACTTGGAGCCGTGTATTCATCTCTAAGAAGTAAAAATTTCTGTTTTTGTCCATGATAAATTCCACAGTCCCAGCGTTTCTGTAGTTAACAGCTTTTGCTGCCCGAACGGCAAGCCTACCCATTTCATGTCGGGTCCTATCGTCTAAGAATGGGGAAGGTGTCTCTTCCAGAACTTTCTGATACCGCCGCTGGATAGAGCATTCTCTCTCGCCAAGATAGACAATATTTCCAAATTGATCAGCCAGGATCTGAATCTCGATGTGATGGGGCTCTTCGATGTACTTTTCCATATAAACTGAGGGATCGTCGAAGCTTGATTGAGCCTCTGACCTGGCCAGCCGAAAAGAGGAGACAAGTTCCTCCCTCTTCCTCACCAACCTTAAACCTTTGCCGCCTCCGCCGGATGCAGCCTTCAGGAGTACTGGGAATCCTATTTTTTCAGCTTCCTCTACAAGTTTTTTTTCATCGGAAATGGCTTGGAGTGTTCCCGGGATGATCGGAACCCCTGCCTCCATCATTTTTGAGCGTGAGGTTGTCTTTTTTCCCATGATATCCATAGGTAAAGACGGAGGTCCGATAAAAACGATATTTTCCTCTTCACAGCGATGCACAAATTCAGAGTTCTCTGCTAAAAAACCATACCCTGGATGCAGAGCATCTACCCCACTGCCTTTGGCAATAGTGATAATCTTATCGATATTGAGATAGCTAGCTGCCGGACTTGCTTCCCCCAACAAGTAAGCCTCATCTGCCAGCCTCACATGGAGCGCTTTTCTATCAACATCAGAAAAAACAGCCACAGAGACGATCCCCATTTCACGACAAGCACGTATGAGCCTGACGGCTATTTCACCCCTGTTCGCGATCAATACTTTTTTAAACATTTCAGGTGGATTCATCTCGTATTAAATGCAAATTGTTCAGATCATGAGGATGTCCATTTGTCATGATTAATTTAAACCTATGGCTTACTCGTCAAAGGGGAATATTCCCATGTTTTTTGGGCGGATTTTGATCTCTCTTAGTTTCAAGCATTCTCAAGGCGGCAATGAGTTTGGGACGTGTGAACTTGGGCTCGATGATCTCATCGCAGTATCCTCTCTCGCATGCGATGTACGGATTAGCAAATTTTTCCCTGAACTCATCTATTTTTTTCTTCCGGATCTTATCTGAATCCTTCGCACCGTTGAGCTCTCTTTTGTAAACGATATTCACAGCGCCTTCTGGCCCCATCACGGCAATCTCAGCTGTAGGATAGACATAATTCACATCTGCACGGATATGCTTGGATGCCATAACACAATACGCGCCCCCATAGGCTTTCCGAGTAATAATGGTGATTTTTGGCACAGTGGCTTCAGCGTATGCATAGAGCAGTTTTGCGCCGTGACGGATAATGCCACCATGTTCCTGTGCGACACCCGGTAAAAAACCAGGGACATCTTCAAAAGTGATGAGAGGGATGTTGAACGCATCACAGAATCGAACGAACCGCGCAGCTTTATCAGATGAATTGATATCGAGGACACCAGCCAGATGGTCGGGCTGATTGGCAATAATGGCAACAGGCTTGCCATCCAAACGGCCAAACCCGATGACGATATTTTTGGCATAGAACTCCTGGACTTCGAAGAAATAATTGTCATCCAGCACTTCCCGAATGATATTTCTGATATCATAGGGCTGGTTGGGGTCATCCGGAACCATGGTATTCAAATCATCATTCACGCGATCGGGCGGGTCAGAGGTTTCTCTTTCAGGAGGATCTTCCATATTGTTGTCTGGAATGAAGGACAACAACTCACGGATCAGCAGGAATGTCTGTTTTTCATTCTCTGCGGAGAAGTGGGCCACGCCACTGAGTGTGTTGTGTGTTTCTGCGCCTCCAAGTTCCTCCATGGTCACGTCTTCATGTGTGACGGCCTTGATTACATCCGGACCTGTGATGAACATGTTGCTGATCCCTTTAGTCATGATCGTAAAATCGGTAATCGCAGGAGAATAGACAGCTCCTCCTGCACATGGGCCCATGATCGCTGAGATCTGGGGAATAACCCCGGAAGCGAGGACATTCCTCAAAAATATTTCTGCGTAGCTGGCAAGGCTTGCCACACCTTCTTGAATCCTTGCGCCACCCGAGTCGTTAAGGCCGATCAGGGGCGTTCCGCTTTTCATAGCCAGGTCCATGATCTTACAGATCTTGGCTCCGTAAGTTTCGCTCAGTGAACCGCCAAACACGGTAAAATCCTGTGCAAAGACAAAAACAGTACGGCCATCGATCCTCCCATATCCCGTCACAACCCCGTCACCGTAAATTTTTTTCTCTTCCATGCCGAAGTCAAAACAACGATGGACGACAAGCTTGTCCATCTCCTGAAAAGACCCTTCATCCAGAAGAAGCATAATTCTTTCTCGAGCTGTAAGCCTTCCCTCTGCATGCCGTTTTTTTATCCTCTCCTCACCTCCACCTAATTCGGCAAGATGGTGCCTTCGATTGACTTCTTCCAGTTTTTTGTCGACACTCATTTTTTACCCGCTCAGTCGAGCTTGACTTTTTTCCAGTCGTTCAAGAATTTTTCCATCCCAATATCAGTCAAGGGATGTTTGACCAATTTTTCCAGTGAAGAGAAGGGCATGGTGGCGATATCCGCTCCCATCAACGCAGCCTCGACAACATGGAGGGGATGCCTTATACTCGCGACAATCACTTCTGTTTCAATTCCATAATTGTCATAGATTGTAATGATCTGGTCAACCAGGTCCATCCCGTCGTGAGAGATATCATCCAAACGTCCGACAAACGGGCTGACGAACCTTGCCCCGGCTTTTGCAGCAAGAAGAGCCTGGGAGGGAGAAAAGATTAAGGTGGTGTTGACATCGATTCCCTCTTTGGCCAAGGATTTTATGGCTTTCAGTCCCTCCAAACAAATCGGCACTTTTACGACCACGTTGTCGGCGAGCAAAGCCAAGTTCCTTGCTTCTTCGATGATATCTTCAGCTTTGGTGGAAACGCTTTCAACACTCACTGGGCCTGGAACAGTGCGGCAGATCTCTTTGATCAATTCTTCGAACTTCATGTTTTCTTTCGAGATCAATGTGGGGTTGGTTGTAACTCCGTCGATAATCCCCCAGCTTACAGCCTCCTTGATCTGGCCTAAATTTGCCGTATCCAAGAAAAACTGCATGTTCACCTCCTGATCGTGTTTATATTTTTATCACGTTTTTCTGCTACAAACCAAATATTCAGAATTCCCGAATTAATGCTGTATTATTTAATTTTCAGCACTTTGCTGGAAAGCACCCCAATTCCATCAATCTGGACATCCACACGGTCTCCAGGGATCAGCGGCCCTATACCTGCCGGTGTCCCCGTGGCAATAATGTCGCCCGGCTTGAGCGTCATAATCTGGGAGATGAACCTGACGAGATACGGAATGGAAAAAATCAGATTCTTCGTGTTTGCGGACTGCTTAAGCTTTCCATTCACAAATGTTTTTAACCTGAGAGCAGAAGGATCGATCTCTGTGGCGATACATGGACCGACGGCCGCAAACGTATCAAATGATTTTCCTCGCGTAAATTGCACATCCTTGCGCTGCAAATCCCGGGCAGTAACATCGTTAAAACACGTGTATCCGAGAATATGGGCCTGGATATTATCACTTTCTGTCAAAAGCCGGGCTTTTTTTCGGATGACCACAGCCAGTTCTCCCTCATAATCCACCCGTTTGGACATGCTGGGGTAGATGATGATCTCATTTGGCCCTATCAAAGCAGATGGGGGCTTGAGAAATATCAAGGGTTCCTCTGGAAGCGGCTTTCCCATTTCAGCAGCATGGTCCTTGTAATTGCGCCCGATGGCCACAATCTTTGAAGGTTTCACAGGAGGGAGCAGCAAGACATCGCTAATGGGAATACCTTTTTCACCAACCTGAAACTTTCCATAAATGGATCCTGCTATAGGATAAAGGTGTTCCTCTTGCAACACTCCGTGCATCGATTTGTTCTTGTGCTTATATCGGTAGATCTTCACAGTTCATCTCTCCCCAAATTTACAGATACGACCTTAGATTTTTGGCTTTCATTCCCGAACTCATCCAATGCAGTAATAGCATAATGGTATATTCTGTTCTTTTCAACCTTGGAATCAAGATAGACATTCTCAGGAATGATTTCTGTCAAAACGGTAAAGGCCTCCTCGCGATCGCTTTTCCGCCATACTCTATATCCAGCCAGATCCATCTCTTTATTCGCATCCCAACTCAGGGAAATCAAGCGTTCACCGGCAATGGCCACTAAGCCGGTAGGCGCAGCAGGGACAAGAGTGTCTTGTGTCAAAACTTCTGCCACTTCCGAGTTCTCGCTCTCGAGAAACGGAGAAGATTTTGTGGCAGAGGCTCTGATAGTGTAACGATATGTCACATTGAAGAGAAAATTACTATCCACAAACTGTGTTCCCTCGATCAAGACCGTGTTGATCCGGTGAAATTCCTCATTTTCGGACTCCCTGTAGACGTTGTATCCCCCCACATTAGGAGGTGTGGTTTGATCGATATTCTTCTCTGGTGGTTGCCATTCGATTACAACACTGTTTTCGTGCATTACGGCACGGGGCTCGAGCGGGGGGAGCGGAACCGGACTGGGAAGCAGCGGTGTTAATGAAGAGAAGCCCGATTCTTTATTCTTCCTGTCTTTGACCTTCAACCCAAAAACAAAGACCATTCGAGACAACTCTTCTGGGGACAGTTTGTAGACATATTCCAGAGTTTCAGTCAAATCTCCGCCGGGAACTTGATATTCGGCAAAATTCTGTTGTTTTATCGTCTCAATAAGTGACGCCTTGCTCTCAAAATTTTCTTCTGTGAGTGCTTCCTGTTGCTTTGCCAATTCTTTTTCAACCTTGATCAGCCAGACTTCTATCAGGATATCCCCTTCTATAGGATTTCCATCCATGTATGAAGTGGGATTGCTCCACTGGAGCACGATCGCATTTCCTCTCTGAAAGACCTTAAGGTCTTTGACCTTCTGGGGAACTTTAACAAGGGGAGGATAGATGGGTCCCCGCTTTCCACAAAAAATGGCGGTTAGAACAAGGATGGATAATGTAAAAGAAAGAATGCTTCTTTTCATCAACAGGTTAAAGGATGAATCGACTGAGGTCTTCGTCTTCGATGATGTCTTTGAGTTGAGCTTGGACATATTTTTTGTCGATAGCGATTTTTTTCTTTTTGATGTTTGGCGCAGAGAACGAAATGTCTTCCATGACTTTTTCCATGATCGTGTGAAGACGTCGGGCTCCGATATTCTCGTTCACATCGTTCACTTTCTCCGCAAGCTCTGCAATCTCCTCGATGGCATCATCGGTAAAGGTAATATTTACGCCTTCTGTTCCTAGAAGGGCTGTGTATTGCTTGATCAAAGCATGTTCAGGCTCTGTCAAGATCTTCACAAAATCCTTCTTATCCAATGAGGAGAGTTCGACACGAATAGGGAAACGGCCCTGGAGTTCCGGGATGAGGTCAGAAGGCCTCGAGACATGAAAAGCTCCGGCACCGATAAAAAGAATATGATCCGTCCTCACTAATCCATAACGGGTGTTCACAGTGGTCCCCTCGATGATTGGCAGGAGATCTCTCTGCACCCCCTCTCGACTGACCTCAGGGCCATGGCCGGATTCACGCCCAGATATTTTATCGACTTCATCCAAAAAAATGATCCCAGAGTGCTCAACCCGTTCCACAGCTAATCGAGAAACTTGTTCCATATCAATCAACTTTTTCTGTTCCTCTTCCAAGAGATAATCGCGCGCTTCACTGACTTTCATCTTCCTTCTTTTTGATTTGCCTCCACCCAAACCCGGAATGAGTTCCTGGATATGGATTCCGATCTCCTCCACACCAGAGCTGGAAAAAATTTCAAAGGGAGAGGCCATTTTTTCTTTGACATCGATCTCGATAACTCTTTCTTCCAAATATCCTGAACGGAGTTGTATTCTCAATTTCTCCCGTGTCTCCTGAAACCGGTGGATCTCTTCTTCATTTGTCGCATCAGGTCGCCTTTTCATAGGAGGGAGGAGGATATCCAGTATCCTTTCTTCCACATGCCGCACCGCTTTATCTCTGACTTCTTCGACCTTCTCCTGCTGGACCATATCCACAGCCATCCTAACCAAATCCCTGATCATGGATTCCACATCCCGACCGACATATCCGACTTCTGTAAATTTGCTGGCTTCGATTTTGAGAAAAGGAGAAAATGTCAACTTGGCCAGTCTCCGAGAAATCTCGGTTTTGCCCACACCTGTCGGCCCGATCATCAGAATATTCTTGGGAGCGATCTCATCCGCCAGCTCCGGAGGCAATTTCCTCCGACGGTAACGGTTTCGCAGGGCAATGGCGACCGCTTTTTTGGCGGCTTCCTGTCGGATGATATACTTGTCCAATTCAGCAACAATTTCCCGGGGAGTTAATTCTGTGTCTTTGTGTTCGATTCGGTTTTTTGTCAAAGATTCAGGCAGAACGATCGCCATCTAGAGCTCCTCGATTGTGATATTCGCGTTGGTGTAAATACAGATCTCCGCGCTGATCTTCATGGCCTCTTTGGTCAAATCTTTGGCAGATAATTCCGTGTTTCTGATGAGTGCTCGAGCCGCGGCAAGGGCATAAGCCCCTCCCGAACCGATGGCTATGATACCATCGTCTGGTTCGACCACATCGCCTGTCCCAGAAATGAGAAAGGAATGTTTCTCATCCGACACAATGAGAAGTGCCTCCAAGCGTCTCAAGGATCTGTCCAAACGCCAATCCTTAGCAAGCTCGATAGCGGCTCGCGGAAGGTTTCCTCTGTATTCCTCCAACTTGGTCTCAAACCTGGAAAAAAGAGCAAAGGCATCAGATGTGGCCCCAGAAAATCCGGCAATAACTTTCCCTTTGTACAAAGTTCTGATCTTGTTGGCTTTCTGCTTTAACACTGTATCGCCAAGAGTCACTTGGCCATCGCCAGCAATGGCCACTTTGCCTTTATGGCGGACGCAGAGGATTGTTGTTCCTTTGATCATTTTTGTCTCTATCATTGCTTTCCTTATGATAATTGATGCGCTCCTTTATTTCAACAAGTCCATAGTTTCAGATATCAGATTTATCAAAATAATTAACACTTTATTAATTCCAAAGCTGATAAAATGTCCTACTTTCAGGAATTTTCTAATTCGATCTATCACATATATCAAAATATATGTAACGGGAGGCGCTACAGAAAAGACTTGCATCATATCATCCTAGAAGCATTTCCAAATCCGTGATCGTATGAACACACGTTGCGTTTTTGGGACAACCGGACATCATTCATCACGGAAATAAGGATGCTTACGGGACAAAACTATAATTTGACTTATAAAATATATAGCCTATATTTAAAAGGTGGACTCAAATATTTAGTCCATGAGGAGCAGAGAGTAAAAAGTGAGATACACAGAGGACAAGCTCATTGATTAGCCAGAAACACTCCTAGATAAAATTTGTTCCGAGGAGGGTATTCCTTGTTGCTGAAAACAAAAAAATATTTGTATAAATTCCTTATTTTCGCTGGAGTGTTTTTCTTATCACGTCCAATCGTAGCCCAGCAAGATAATCCCGCACGCTCTGAAAAATACAAAAAATGGATCAAAGAAGAAGTCGTCTACATCATCACCCCTAAAGAAAGAGCGGTTTTCAATAAACTGGAGACCGATAAAGAAAGAGATATGTTCATCGAAGAATTCTGGCGACACCGGGATCCGACGCCTGGCACACCCAGAAATGAGGTTAAAGAGGAACACTACAGGAGAATAGACTACGCCAATGAACACTTTGGAGGCATCACACCCTTCGAAGGATGGGCAACAGACAGAGGAAAGTTTTATATCATGCTGGGAGAACCTGTCTACATAGAAAAATATGTCAATTCCGATGTCACACATCCTATAGAGATCTGGTATTTCCAGGGAAATCCACAGTTGAAACAACCTCCATTCTTTCGTTTGATGTTCTTCCGAAGAGCAGGAGTAGGCGATTATGAACTCTACAGGCCATTGATCGATGGACCGAAAGCGTTGGTTCCTTCAGCCGATATCCAACTGATGAAGGAAGTCGCAGCAACTGAGGGTATGTCTGATCTGGATTCAGAGGGCAGGAATGCCTCTCCGTCCACAATAGCCGCAACGGATAAAAATTTTAGCTATGTCATAGACAAACGAGATAGAACGGCCGCCAATATATTGAGAGAGCAGATGCAGTTTGAAATCGCGGAGGCGGCGTGGTCCTCATTCCCTGGAAGGGGAAACCCTGCAGATGCCCTCCCATCAAATGTTCTTTTGGAGGAAATCGAATCCTATCCCTACAAAAAAGTCAGCGATGAATACGCCCTGGAGTTCTTAGAGACTAGAGAGACCGTGGATGTCAGTTATTCCGTCAATTACATCAATAATCTATCAGAGGTGAATATCATCCAAGATAAATCAGGAATGTTCTTTCTCAATTATTCCATAGAACCAGACATACTCTCGGTAGACAGCTTTAACAACAAATACTTCACCAATCTCAAAGTGACCGCACGTGTGTCCGATTTACAGGGGAAGACGATCTACCAGCACTCCAGAGACTTTCCAATCGAGCTAGAAAAAAAACAATTGGAAAATATAAGCCAAAGACCTTTCAACCTTCATGATTTCTTCCCACTCAATCCGGGAAATTATAAGTTGGATATCCTGTTTGAAAACACCGTCACAAAAGAATTCACCAGCATCGAAAAATCCATATATGTGCCTGCGACCTCGATTCTCATGATGAGCCCGATCATCCTTTCCAATAAAGTGGTCCAAGATCCAACCTTCCCCGAACAGGGAAAACCTTTTCAAGTGGAGGGACTTCAGATCTATCCTTCCCTGCAGAGAAAATTTCATCAAAAGGGCAAAATGTCCATTTTCTTCCAGGTTTATGGCATGAGTCCATCGTTAAAAGAAACGAGTGTCTTTGAAATATCTGTCCTCCGCGAAGGGAGTCCGGTCCACACAGAAGTTTACGCTGTTAGAGAACAGAAAAGTGATAGATCATTTCTCCTAGAGCTTTCTCTCGATAAATTCAATCCAGGCATGTACCGAGTGGAAATCTCTCTCAAAGATGGCAACGTGACGCTTCTCCCCTCGAAGACTAAGTCTTTCACCATCACACAAGATCCCATTCCAGATCCGTGGGTTGTGGCTCAAGCCAACCCGCCTGTCGACGATCCCATGTACACTTTTCTCCTGGGAAATCAACTCATAAATGAAGGAAGATTAGAACAGGCACGTGAGATGTTGGAGAAAGCATACACAGGAAAGCCCGATGAGCTGGATTATGCTCTGGCTTATGCAAGAACACTCTTGATCTCCGAAGAGTTTCAAGAAGCGAGGCAGATCCTAATGCCCTTTACAGAAAGCCATACACAGAGTTATGCCCTTTACTATTATCTTGGTAAATCCTCCCAGGAAGTCGGTGCGTTCGAAGAAGCAATTTCTTACTATCATACAGCTCTTAACCTCAAAGGCAACACGGCTGACGTTCTGAATTCACTCGGCATCTGCTATTACGAGCTTAATGACAGAGAACAGGCACTAAAGGCTTGGGAGAAATCCCTCGAGATCAATCCGGACCAAGATAAAATAAAAAAACTTATCGAAACTTTCAAAAATTAACACCTCACTGAGAACCTGCAAGCGGCCCAGATTTTCGTAAAAAGCGAGACTCAGGAATTGAAGAGTTATTTCAGAAATTCTAAAATTTTTGTGTTTCTGTGGTCTTTGTAAAACCGGTCAAACTCAACAAAATAGTTGCCAATATCACTGGAGACAAGGGCACATACAGGATGGGTGTCAGCGGCTCTTATCTGCTCGTGATAAACGTCATCGTTGTCGTCGCCTTTGTCTTCGCTTTTATGATCTCAGAAAACAAAGGGAAACTCATCTTAGCCATCATCTAGGCCCTTCTGTTTCTTCTCCCGAAAATATTCCCATCGCCTTCCCTGTACTGGGTCTACTATGCAGCCAAGGTGATCTTTGGTTTGGTTTGTATATCTTCTTTAAATGGCAATACTCAAGATAAATTATTCATAATAACTGCCGACATTCTTGAGATGATTAGCTAGGCTTTACGATAAAAAGTGGGGGAGAAAGTATGGTGTTGACCTAAGAAAAATTAGGATTATAATGTATGGATTACACGACGTGGATGATTCGAGAGTGGAATGGAAGGCTGGATCTGCGCCTGAAAGTTAAAGCTGTCAATTAGGAATAGAAAGGATATCGAAAACGGAATTGTCCAGGTGATTTACTGGAAGAATATGCAACTAACCTGGATTATTTACGAGTCGAGGTTGCTGTAGCGGCAAGGCAGTGGCCCACGATGCTGTAGTGAACTACCGCGAGTGAGCTGCAACGATATCGATGCAGTGAGATCGGCTCGCCCGAAGGGTAAAAGATGCTGACAATTAGATATGGAGTGTTTTTGAATATATATGTGTCAGCAGCTTTTATTAATAATTCAGGATAACTAAGGAGTTTAAGATGGCCATACTCAGAAAATTCAGGGCTTGGCGTCCAAAACAAGGACTCGAAACTTTAGTTGCTTCCTATCCCTACGATGTTTTATCGAGCGAGGAAGCCAGGGAGCTTGCCAAAGGGAATCCCTATTCATTTCTTCATGTTGTGAAGCCGGAGATCGATCTTCCTGCCGGAACGGATCTTTATTCTCAGCCTGTTTATGATCAGGCCAAAGAAAGCTTCGAAAAATTCATCGAAGACGGGATCCTGATCCAGGAAGAAAGCCCTAAACTCTACATCTACCGCCAGACCATGAAAGGTCGGGAACAGTACGGGATCGTCGGTTGCGTATCCGTACAGGATTATGACGCCGACATCATTAAGAAACACGAGCACACACGGCATTCCAAGGAACAGGATAGGATCAAACACGTGGATATCACCAATGCAAACGCAGGCCCGATCTTTCTGACTTACAAAGCCCGAGAGCGGATCAACACGCTTGTGGACAAAGCAGTGAAGGATACACCGATGTATGATTTTATCGCATCCGATGGAATCGGACACACGGTGTGGATCATAAAGGATGCCAGAATTTCAGATGCAATCATCAAAGAATTCAGCAAGGTCGATTTCCTCTATGTGGCTGACGGCCATCACAGGTCAGCATCCGCAGCCAGAGTCGCAAACATGAGAGAGGAGGCCAACCCTTCTCACACGGGGGATGAGGAATACAACTTTTTCCTGGCTGTTCTCTTTCCCGACGAGCAGCTCCAGATCCTCGATTACAACCGTGTTGTCAAACACTTAAACGACCACACAGAAGAGGAGTTGTTCCATGCTCTTGAAGAGATTTTTACCATCAAGAAAATCGGAAATGAAC
>Ga0307425_1000010_pt1 | contig 87171 bp, 71 predicted proteins | sample SalMarWE160330MG_FD_202152 | JGI IMG/M metagenome (GOLD analysis project Ga0307425, IMG submission 202152) | Salt marsh sediment microbial communities from the Plum Island Ecosystem LTER, Massachusetts, United States - WE1603-30 | ecosystem: Environmental > Aquatic > Marine > Intertidal zone >... | reverse complement strand
AACCTGACTCAAGGGGATACGCAGGATCCTCGCTAGCGGCCGGCGGCGCGGCCGGTCGGCCGCAGCGAGCCGGGAAGCGCCTCGGCAGCGTCGAGCATGGCCCGGTAGATCTCGTCGGCGTTGGCGGCTTCCAGGAGGCGGGCCATGCGGGTCGAGTTGCGGACGATCCAGGCGAGCCGGGAAAGCCAACGGAGGTGGAGGGCGTCGTTGCGGAGGGCGAGCAGGAAGAAGAGGCGAGTGCGGCCCATGTCTGGAGATCCGAACTCGACCCCTTCAGGCGAGCGGCCGAGGGCGATGAACTGCCGCGGGAACTTGTCCGGGGAGCGGCGGCGGGCGTGCAGGAAGGCAACACCCTCAGGGACCGCGGTCGGTACCAGGCGCTCTCGTGCCGCCAACGCTGCCTCGAGCCATTGTGGGTCGTTGACCAGCCCCAAGCGGGTTACCTGCTCGACCATGACGCGGATCACGTCACCGCGGTCCTGAGCCGTGAGGTCGGGGATGATGTTGTCGACCGTGAAGATCTCCGCCAGGGGGGCATCGATTACCTGGTTGACTGGAGACTCCGCGGATGTGACCGACGCCGAGGCGATGGTGTCCAGGTACTCGTCGAGGAGGGCGCGACGGAATCGCCACTGGCCGCCGATCTTGACTCCCGGGATCCGGCCTTCGTGTGCCAGTCGAACCAGTGTCCGCTCGGCAAGCTTGAGATACTCCGCGGCTTCCTTGGCGGTCATGTACGCTTCCATCATCGACCTCCCGGTATGAGACCGATTGCGGTCTCTATTGGCTGAATACTCCTCCTTTTGGCGTGTGTCAAGGAAGCTCGAGGTGGTGTTGGAGGGGATTCACGCCTTGCGGCAGGGCGGACCTTGCGCCGGCGACGGCCCTGTGCTATCACGTACAGGCTCGTCAGAGCCAACGATCACGGGGAGGAACTCGGCATGGATATCGAGGCCAAGGTGAAGGAGATTATCGTTCAGCAGCTGGGGGTAGATGCGGAGAAGGTGACGCTGGAGGCGTCGTTTGTCGACGACTTGGGGGCCGACTCTCTGGATACGGTGGAGCTCGTCATGGCCTTTGAGGAGGAGTTCGGGGTCGAGATCCCGGACGAGGCGGCGGAGAAGATCGCCAAGGTCAAGGATGCCGTGGAGTACCTCAAAGCCAACGTGGAGGAGTAACCGTGGCGCGCCGGGTGGTTGTGACCGGCGTGGGGCTGGTGTCCCCGCTGGGGAACACCACCGAGGCCACGTGGCAGGGGCTGCTCGAGGGCCGCAGCGGCGTCGGCACGATCTCCCGCTTCGACCCGGAGGGGTACGCCGTCCGCATTGCAGCGGAGGTCAAGGGCTTCGATCCCGAGGACTGGGTCGACCCGAAAGAGGTCAAGAAGTTCGACCTCTTCGTCCACTATGCTGTGGCAGCGGCCGACATGGCCCTGGCCGACTCCGGCCTCGAGATCAGGGATGACAACGCCGACCGCGTCGGTGTCGTGATCGGGTCCGGGATCGGCGGCCTGCCGCTGATCGAGAGGACCTGTGCGACCTTCTTGGAGCGCGGCCAGCGGAGGGTGTCGCCGTTCTTCATTCCGGGCGCCATTATCAACATGAGCTCCGGGGTCATCAGCATTCGCACCGGTGCAAAGGGACCGAACACGGCAACCTGCACCGCGTGCTCAACCTCGGCCCATGCCATCGGCGATGCTTTCCTCTACATCCGTCACGGCTACGCCGACGCCATCATCGCCGGCGGTTCGGAGGCCGTGATCACGCCGCTTGCCGTGGCGGGGTTTGCCTCGATGCGGGCGCTGTCCACGCGCAACGATGAGCCCGAGCGAGCATCGCGGCCGTGGGACAAGGACCGGGACGGCTTCGTCATGGGTGAGGGTGCGGGGGTGGTTGTGCTCGAGGAGTTCGAGCGCGCGCGCCGTCGAGGCGCACCGATCCTCGCCGAGGTGCTGGGTTTCGGCATGAGCTCGGACGCCTTCCATATCTCGGCGCCGGCGGAGGACGGCAACGGCGGCGCGCGGGTCATGAAGTCGGCTCTGGACGATGCCGGCCTCAACCCCGAGGACGTCGACTACATCAATGCCCACGGGACCTCGACGCCGCCCGGCGACCGGATCGAGACCCTCGCGATCAAGACCGTGTTCGGCGAGCATGCCTACCGCCTGGCGGTGTCATCGACCAAGTCGATGACTGGCCACCTGTTGGGTGCGGCGGGTGGGCTGGAGTTCGCAGTCGCGACGCTGTCGGTGACCAACAACGCGATCCCGCCGACGATCAACCTCGACCAGCCGGATGAGGAGGACGACCTGGACTACGTGCCACACGAGGCCCGTCAGAAGCCGGTTCGGATCGCGCTGACCAACTCGTTCGGCTTCGGTGGGACGAACGCCTGTCTGGTGGTGGGGAAGGTGCGCTGACGGCGTGGTAACGGGTTCTGGTGGGTCGCCGAGCCGCGGGTGGGGAGGACCCTCTGAGTGATGGGTCGCGAGGGGCGGCGGGGTGGTCCGGCGGCGTGCGCCGCTCCGTGCTCCAGTTCGTTGGCCGCCTGCAGTTCTATGACTTCGGCCGCTGGCTGCTGTTCGCCGTTCTGATCGGGATCGTGGCCGGCCTCGGTGCGGTCGCCCTCACGTGGGGAGTGGGGTTCGTCTCAACGCAGGTGCTGGGGCGGGCCACTGGCTTCGTGCCGCCCGGTCATGGGCACCTGGCAGCCAGCACATGGCACGCTCCATCCCGGCCCTGGGCGCTGCTCCTGGTGCTACCGGTGGCCGGCCTCATCGTCGGCTGGATGGTACAGACGTTCGCGCCCGAAGCTGAAGGGCACGGCACCGATGCAGTGATCCACTCCTTTCACCGCGAGCGGGCGATGGTGCGCAAGCGTGTGGCGCCGATCAAGCTGATCGCTTCGATTCTCACCATCGGCTCGGGCGGATCGGCCGGGCGAGAGGGTCCGGTGGCGCAGGTCGGCGCCGGTTTCGCGAGCTACCTGTCGGGGCTGCTCGGCCTCTCCGCCAGTGACCGGCGGGTCCTCGTCGTGGCCGGCGTCGGCGCCGGCATCGGCGGCATGTTCCGGGCTCCGCTGGGGGGCGCCCTGTTCGCCATCGAGGTGCTCTACTCGGAGAACGAGTACGAGTCGGAGGCCCTGATTCCGGCGATCATCGCCTCGATCGTCGCCTACGTGGTCAACGCCTCGATCACGGGCTGGGGGGTCGTGTTCCATACGCCCCAGGTCAGCTTCAGCCGGCCGCTCGAGCTGGTTTCCTATCTCGTGCTCGGGATGATTCTGGCCCTGGTGGGGATTGTCTACGTCAAGGTCTTCTATGGGATGCGTGATCTCTTCTTCGCACGCCTTCCGGTTCCGGCATGGGTCAAGCCCGCGATCGGTGCGCTGCTGCTCGCGGCGGTCGCCGTGGCGCTGCCCGAAGTGCTCGGCGCGGGCTACGGCTGGCTCCAGCTCACGCTGCACGAGCAGCTGCCGCTGAAGCTGCTGCTCATCCTGCTTCCGGCCAAGATCCTGGCGACCTCGCTCACCATCTCGTCCGGCGGCTCTGGTGGCGTGTTCGCACCTTCGCTGATCATCGGAGGCATCACCGGCGCCGTGTTTGCTGCCCTGGTGGCGCAAGTCGCGCCGGCGGCCGCGCCGCCGGTAGTCGCCTGCGTCCTGGTAGGGATGGGCGGTTTTTTTGCCGGGGTTGCAAAGGTGCCGATAGCAGCGCTGATTATGGTTGCCGAGATGAGCGGGTCGTACCAGCTGCTGGCACCCATGATGCTCGTCGGGTCGGTTGCGTTCTTGCTGACGCGCGGCGTGACGATCTACGAACAGCAGGTGCCGGGCCGTATCGACTCGCCGGCGCACCTCGGTGAGTTCCAGGTCGATGTCCTCCAGCAGCTCCGGGTGGCCGAGGTGGTGGAGGGCGAGCGCCCATTCATCACGGTCGCACCGGGAACTCCCTTCTCCCGCATCCTGGAGCTGGCGTCGGAGAATGCGCAAGACTACTTCCCGATTGTCGGAGACGATGAGCTGCTGATCGGCGTCTTCTCCATGGACGACGTTCGACGGGTCGTATCGACACCGGAGGTCTGGCCGCTGCTGGTGGCAGACGACCTCGGCGTCGGCGCCGAGGGGGTTGTCTACCTGGAGCCGGACGACGATTTGCACACTGCGGTGCGCCGTTTCATGGCCGCCGACGTCGGCGCGTTGCCGGTCCTCGAAGGTCCGGCCCCATCACGTCTGCTCGGCATGCTCAGCCATCATCGTGTCATGGATGCTTATGACCGTACCGTGCGAACGATCCAAGATGCTACCGCAGGCTCGTGACTCCGGTCGAGCTCGTTGCCCGAAGTGGTGGTGAATGACCATTCATTTTGCTACACTGGAGGAGATGAATGAGGGCTCAGTCAGCCGGATGCGCCCGCAACTACATGTGACAGGGGAGGTTCGCCGTGAAGTGTATTGTGTGCATCACGCACGTCCCGGACACGGCGTCGGTAATCAAGATCGACTCCGACGGCCGGCACATCGATGAGACGGGGATCAAGTGGATTGTGTCCCCCTACGACGAGTACGCTCTCGAGGAGGCGCTCAAGCTGACCGAGGCGAAGGACGGTGAGGTCACTGTCGTCGCCTACGGTCCGCAGCGGGCCGAGGCCGGGCTTCGCGAGTGCCTGGCGCGGGGCGCGCACAACGCCGTACACATCGTGGGCGGCGAGGCGACGCTGGGCGACAGCCTGGCCATCGCGAAGGTGCTCGCGGCCACGATAAAGGACCGCGAGTTTGACGTGATCCTGTGCGGCACGAAGGGCGTCGGCACCGACAACGCGCAGGTCGGACAGATGCTGGCCGAGCTCCTCGACCTCCCCCACTTTACCGACGTCATCAAGGCGGAGTGGACCGATGGCTCGGTCTCGGCCGAGCGCGAGATCGAGGGCGGGCACGAGCTGCTGTCCTCGCCCTTGCCGGCTGTGATCACCGCCCAGAAAGGGCTGAACGAGCCACGCTACGCCTCGCTCAAGGGCATCATGGCGGCCAAGCGCAAGCCGGTCGAGAGCATGAAGCCTTCGGACCTAGGCCTCGACGAGGAGGCCCTGGCCGGCCCGGAAGCGACCTACCACGTCCGCAGCCTCGACCTGCCGCCGGCCAAGCAGGCCGGCAAGATCATACCGGGCGAGGACGACCCGCAAGCGGCCGCGGCGGAGCTGGTGCAGCTCCTCCATGACGAGGCCAAGGCCTTTTAGAGGAGGCAATCATGGCAGGCATTCTGGTCTTCATCGAGCAACGTGACGGTGCGATCCGCAAGGGGTCGCTCGAGGCTCTCAGCGAGGCCCGTCGCCAGGCGACGAACGCCGGCTGGGAGGTGGCTGCGGTGCTTCCCGGCTCGGGGATCGCGTCTGCAGCCGCTGATCTCGGGAGCTACGGAGCATCCAAGGTCTTCGTGGCGGACGATGCCAATCTCAAGCTGTACTCTGCCGAGGGGTACGCGCAAGCGGTGGCGGTGGCGGCCAAGAAGATGGAGCCGGACGCCATCTTCTTCTCGGCAACCGCCATGGGGCGCGACCTGGCGCCACGCGTCGCTGCCAGGCTCGGCGTCGGCGGGCTCGCCGACGTCACGGCGTTGAGCCTCGAGGGGAAGACGTTGGTGGCAAGGCGCCCGGTGTATTCGGCCAAGGCCTTCGCCACCGTAGACACCGCGGGCAAGACGCCCCAGGTCATCGGGCTGCGGCCAAACGTGTTCGCGGCGGAGCAGGTCGAAGGCTCGGCGGAGATTGTGGCTCTGGACGGCCTGTCACTGTCCATTCGCGCAGTGGTCACGGCGCTTGCCGATGCCGGCGGCGGCGAGATCGATGTCGCCGAGGCCAACGTCATCGTCTCGGGCGGCCGCGGTCTCAAGGGCCCCGAGAACTTCGCCCTCATGCGGGAGCTGGCCGGTCTTCTCGGGGCGGCGGTCGGCGCCTCGCGCGCCGCGGTCGATGCCGGATGGATCGACCACTCCCACCAGGTTGGGCAGACTGGGAAGGTCGTCAGCCCCAAGCTGTACATTGCGTGCGGGATTTCCGGGGCCATACAGCATCTGGCAGGGATGAGCTCGTCGAAGATCATCGTCGCGGTCAACAAGGATCCCGATGCGCCGATCTTCAAGATTGCGGACTACGGGGTCGTCGGCGACCTCTTCCAGGTCGTGCCGGCGATGGTCGAGGAGCTGAAGAAGCTGCAGGCCGCGTGACCATCAGTAGCGGAACGGCGAGCGATCGCTCGCCGTTCCCTCGCCACTGAGACGCCCGCTCGGGTCGGGCTGAGCGGGCGTTTCGGTATGCCATGGTATTCTTCGCTGTCACGGGCCGGTGGCAAGCACCCGCAGGGCGTTGCGAACAAGGTCCGGGAGGCTTCGTGGACCTGCAGTCAGTCATCCTCTCTCTTTCTCGCTTCTGGGCGGACAACGGGTGTGTCGTGCAGCAGCCGTATGACGTCGAGGTGGGCGCCGGGACGATGCACCCGGAGAGCTTCCTGCGCGTCCTTGGTCCGGAGCCGTACCGCGTGACCTACGTCCAGCCGTCGCGCCGTCCGGCAGATGCCCGGTATGGGGAGAACCCCTTCCGTCTCGGCAAGCACCTGCAGCTGCAAGTGATCTTGAAGCCTTCGCCCGACGATGTGCAGGAGCTCTACCTCCGGTCGCTGGCGGCACTCGGAATCGACCCCAAGGTGCATGACATCCGCTTCGAGGAGGACAACTGGGAGTCCCCAACGCTCGGGGCGTGGGGCGTCGGATGGCAGGTGCTTCTCGACGGCATGGAGATCACGCAGTTCACCTACTTCCAGCAAGCGGGCGGCATCGAGCTGGCGCCGATATCCGCCGAGCTGACGTATGGCCTGGAACGCATTGCGATGTTCCTACAGCGCAAGGACTCGATCTACGATATCGAGTGGGGCGGTGGCCGCCGCTACGGCGATATCCGGCTCAAGGAGGAGTGGGAGTCATCCGTGTATGGCTTCGAGATCGCAGATATCGAGATGCTGCGACGCCACTTCTCCGATTGGGAGCGGGAGGCCGCTCGTTGTCTCGAGCACGAGCCGCCGCTGGTGGTTGCGGCCCTCGAGGCCACTCTCAAGACCTCCCACCTGTTCAACCTTCTCGACGCCCGCGGCGCGGTGTCGGTGACCGAGCGTGTCGCCCTCATAGGCCGGGTCCGGCGCAACGCGGTGCGGGTCGCCAAGGCGTATGTCGAGCAGCGCGAGGGCCTGGGTCACCCGTTCGCGACGGGCGAGGGGGCGTGATGGCCGACTTCCTGCTCGAGGTACGTACCGAGGAGATCCCGGCCGGCGCGCTTCTGCAAACCCGGCGGCAGCTCGCGGAGGGCTTTCGCACAGAGCTCAGTGCCGTCGGTTTTGGCGGCGCCAACGTAACGGTGGCCTCCACCAGCCGCCGGCTGGTGGTGGAGGTGTCCGACCTTCCAGAGCGCCAGCCGGATCATGTCGAGACGGTCAGCGGGCCGCCGGCTTCGGTCGCGTTCGACGGCGACGGGCGGCCGACCCGGGCGGCCGAAGGCTTCGCACGCAAGGTCGGCTTGCCGGTCGAGGCGCTCGAGCGGTTGGCGACGCCGAAGGGCGAGTACGTTGCCGCGCGTGTGCGACAGCAGGGCCGGACGACGGTGGAAATCCTACGGGATGCAGTGCCGCTGATTCTCGGCAGGCTCCGCTTTCCCAAAACCATGCGATGGGGAAGCGGGCAGTATGTGTTCGTGAGGCCGGTCCACGGCGTTGTCGCCATGCTGGATGACGATGTGGTGCCGGTGCAGCTGTTCGGCATCCACGCCGGGCGGAAGACCCTTGGCCACCGCGTGCATGCGCCGCAGGAGTTTGGTGTCTCGGGGCCTGCGGCGTACCGCGCCGAGCTCGAGCACCGCAGTGTCACCCTGGATCCGGCGGCTCGCCTGAGGGTCCTTCGGGAGCGTGCGCGCGAGCTGGCGGAGGAGGTCGGCTGCCGTGTCCATCCGGACCCGGAGCTCGTCGCCGAGCACGTGGAGCTGGTCGAGTACCCGGGGCTCATCCGGGGCGAGATCGGTGCGAGGTACCTCGAGCTGCCTCGTGAGGTCGTCATCACCACCCTGCGCCATCACCAGAAGTGCCTGTCCCTGGAACGACCTGATGGCGCCCTGGCACCCTACTTCCTGGCTGTCGTCGACCGCAAGGACGACCCCGACGGGCTCATTCAACAGGGCAACGAGTGGGTGATCGGAGCCCGCCTTGCGGACGCGGGCTTCTTTTTCGCCGAGGATTGCAAACGTCCGCTCGCCGAGCTCGTGACCGAGCTCGAGCGCCTGGAGTACCACCGAACCCTCGGCTCGCTGGCTGCCAAGACCGAGCGCGTAGGGAGGCTGGCCTGCCGGCTCGCCGAGCTGGCCGGTGTCGCCATCGCCCCGGAGCAGCTGCGGCGAACCGCGGGCCTCGTCAAGGCGGATCTCGTGACTCACATGGTGGGGGAGTTCCCCGAGCTGCAGGGGGTGATGGGCGGCCACTACCTCCGTCTCGATGGCGAGCCCGAGGAGGTCTGGACGGCGGCCAGGGACCATTACCTGCCGCACGGGCTCAACGGCGAGATCCCCGCCTCGGAGCTCGGACGGTTGGTTGCAGCCGCGGATCGCCTGGATACGCTAGCCGGACTGTTCGCAGCCGGCGAGAGCCCCTCCGGATCGCGCGATCCCTTCGGCCTCAGGCGCGCCGCTCAGGGGTTGGTGAGAATCCTGATCGCGGCGGGCTGGGATCTTGACCTGGCCGCTGCGGTGCGCCGTGCGGCCGAGCTCGCTGGCGAGGTGGTGGACAGCGATGTCGAGGAGGTCTCACGAGCCGTGCTGGGCTTTCTCTCGGAGCGGGTCCGGCGGTACTTGACGGACGCCGCGGGCGTGAACGGAGATACTGCCGACGCCGTGATGGAAGCTGGCTGGAACCACTTCCCGTCGCTGCTGGCGCGCGCCGACGCCCTGGAAGCGGTACGCTCGGCGCCCGAGCTCAGGGCGCTGGCGCTGGCATTCAAGAGGGTTCGCAATATCACCGATGGACAGCCCGAAACCGCCATCGACCCGGCCCTGCTCGTGGAGGCGGCGGAAGCCGACCTGTACCGCGAGGCTGCGGCCTTCCACGATGCTCTGAGAGAGCATGTGGCGGCGAGACGGGTGGACGAGGCGTTTGCCGCCATGGGGCGTCTGGCGGAGACGCTGGACCGGTTCTTCGTCGAGGTGCTGGTCATGACCGAGGACGAGCGGGTCCGGTCCAACCGGATCGCGCTGTTGAAAGGGCTGGGGCGGGACTTCCTGACTCTGGCCGACCTGTCCAAGCTGCAGGTGGATGGAGGCGAACAATGAGCGCTGACAAGAACGTCTACTCCTTCGGTGGTGGTTCCGCCGACGGCAACGCAGGGCTGAAGAACCTGCTCGGGGGCAAGGGAGCGAACCTCGCCGAGATGGCGGATCTGGGGATACCGGTACCGGCCGGCTTCACCATCACGACGGAGGTGTGCACCCACTACTACGACCACGAGCACGAGTATCCCGGAACCCTTTCGAGCGAGGTTGACACGGCGTTGGCAAAGGTCGAGCAGATCATGGGCGCCGGCTTCGGGAGCGCTGACAACCCGCTGCTGGTGTCAGTGCGATCCGGTGCGCGGCAGTCGATGCCGGGGATGATGGAGACGGTGCTGAACGTCGGCCTGTGCTCGGCGACGATTCCCGGACTGGTGGCCAGGACCGGGAACGCTCGCTTCGTGTACGACGCGTACCGCAGGTTGATCATGATGTACGCCGATGTCGTGATGGAGAAGGCTGTCGGCATCGAGGCCAAGGAGGGGCAGGGGATCCGCCAGCAGCTCGACCGGATGCTTGACGAGGTCAAACGGACCAAGGGCTACGCCTCGGACGCCGAGCTGACCGAGGGCGAGCTCCGCGAGCTGGTCGAGCGCTTCAAGGCTCGCGTTCGCGAGGTTCTGGGCAAGGACTTCCCGGACGATCCTCGAGAGCAGCTGTGGGGCGGTATCGGCGCAGTGTTCGCCTCCTGGAACGGCCGGCGTGCGCTGGCGTACCGGCGCATCGAGGGGATCCCCAACGAGTGGGGGACGGCAGTGACGGTCCAGGCCATGGTCTTCGGGAACATGGGCCAGACCTCGGCGACCGGGGTCGCCTTCACCCGCAACCCGGCGACCGGCGACAACAGGTTCTACGGTGAGTGGCTGCCAAACGCTCAGGGTGAGGATGTGGTGGCGGGAACTCGTACTCCCAACCCCCTCAACGAAGAGACCAAGAACGATCAGAATCGGCACCTGCCGTCACTGCAGACGGCCATGTCGAAGGTCTATGGCCAGCTGGTTGAGATCCGAAACCGGCTCGAGCAACACTACCGCGACATGCAGGACATCGAGTTCACGATTCAGGACGGCAAGCTGTGGATGCTGCAGACCCGCGTCGGAAAGCGGACCGGGACGGCGGCCCTGAACATGGCCATGGACATGCTGGCCGAGGGCCTCATCGACGCTCCCGCCGCTGTCCTGCGCGTCAGGCCCGGGCAGCTGGACGAGCTTCTCCATCCGATCGTCGATCCGGCAGCTGAGGCCAGAGCCGAGCCGCTCGCCAAGGGTCTGCCGGCAGGTCCCGGAGGGGCCAGTGGCATGGTCGTGTTCACGGCGGAAGCCGCGGTGGCGTGGACCAAGGCCGGCAAAGACGTGCTGCTCGTGCGCGAGGAGACCAACCCCGAGGATGTTGAGGGGATGCGCGCCGCGGTCGGCATACTGACGGCCCGGGGCGGCATGACCTCGCACGCGGCGCTGGTGGCGCGCGGCTGGGGGAAGTGCTGCATCGTCGGCGCGGGCGCCTTGCAGATCAACGCCGAGCACAAGACCATCAGCGTTGACGGCAAGGTGTTCCAGGAGGGCGATGTGCTCACCCTCAACGGTACCCGCGGCACCGTCTACCCTGGCCGGCTCGACATGATCGATGCCACCGAGAACCCCCGTTTCGTCGACTTCATGAAGCTGGCCGACGACATCCGCGTGATGAAGGTTCGCACCAACGCGGAGACTCCCGAGGACGCAAAAACCGCCCGCGAGTTCGGTGCCGAGGGCATTGGTCTGTTTCGGACCGAGCACATGTTCTACGGCGTCGGTTCCGAGAAGCCTCTGTTCATCCTGCGCAAGATGATCATGGCCGGTTCAGAGGCGGCGCGCCGCGCCGCCCTCGAGGAGCTGTACCCATTCGTCAAGAAGGACATCAAGGCCACGCTCGAAGTGATGGACGGCCTGCCGGTGACGGTCCGCCTGCTTGATCCGCCGCTGCACGAGTTCGTGCCGAGCTCGGCCGACGAGCGGGCCAGGCTCGCTGCAGCTCTCGGAATCTCGGCGGAGGATCTCGACCGGCGAGCGGAGGAGCTGCACGAGTCGAACCCGATGATGGGCCACCGGGGGGTCCGCCTCGGGGTGACGTTCCCCGAGATCTCGGAGATGCAGTTTCGCGCCATCTTCGAAGCCGCCGTGGAGCTCTTGGCCGAAGGCAAGGATGTCTTCCCGGAGATCATGGTTCCGGTGGTTGGCGTTAAGGCCGAGCTCAGCCAGCAGCTGGTTGTGGCGAAGAAGGTCTACCATGAGGTTTGTGAGAAGTACGGCCTGGATGCGATCGAGCACCTGTACGGGACCATGATCGAGATCCCGCGCGCCGCACTGACCGCCGACGACATTGCCGAGGTTGCCGAGTTCTTCAGCTTCGGCACCAACGACCTCACGCAGATGACGTTCGGCTTCTCGCGCGACGACATCGGCAGCTTCATGCCGGCCTACTTGGAACGGAAGATCCTGGCAGTGGATCCTTTCCAGGTGCTGGACCGTGATAGCGTCGGCCGGCTGGTGGAGACGGCCATCGAGAAAGGACGTAGCACACGACCGAAGCTGAAGGTGGGGATCTGCGGCGAGCATGGGGGTGAGCCCAACTCCGTCGAGTTCTGTCATCTTGTCGGTATGGACTACGTCAGCTGCTCACCGTACCGCGTTCCGATCGCCCGCCTGGCGGCGGCCCAGGCCCAGATCAGGTACCCACGGGAGGTCTAGCAATGGGGCGCTTCGCCGTCATCGGTCTCGGCCGCTTCGGATCGACGCTGGCCCGGCGCCTGTACCGCGACGGCCACGAGGTTCTGGCCATCGACCACCAGGCAGAGCTGGTCCAGGCGATGCGCGACGACGCCTCGCAGGCGGTCGTGGTCGACGTTCGTGACAAGAGTCGGCTGCGGGCCCTCGGTCTGAAGGACGTCGACGTGGCGGTGATCTCGGTCGGGGAGCACCTCGAGGCCTCGACTCTGGCGGCGTTCTACCTCAAGGAGATGGGGGTCAAGGTGGTGGCGAGAGCGGTGTCGTCCGACCACGGGCGGATCCTGGAGGCAATCGGCGTCAACGAGGTGATCTATCCGGAGCGTGACATGGCGCTCCGGCTGGCCGATCGCCTGACCCATCCCAACTTGCTCGACTATGTGGCTCTCGGCCCGGAGTACTCCGTGATGGAGCTCGCTGTGCCCGCCTCGTTCATCGGACGCACCCTCAAGGACCTGCGGATCCGCAACCGCTTCCAGGTCCAGGTGGTGGCGATCCGCGACGCCCTCACCGACACCCTCAACCTCATCCCCCAGGCGGACGATGTCCTCAAGGACTCGGACGTTCTGGTGATGTTGGGGGCGCGTGATGACCTCGAGAAGTTCCGCGAGGTGAGCTGAGTGGAAGGCGTTCTGTTCATCGTCTCGTCGCCGTCCGGCGGTGGAAAGACGACCCTGATCCACCGCACCATGGAGAGGCTCGCGGAGCAGGAGCTCGGAGCCTACTTCTCGGTGTCGCACACGACGCGGGCGGCGCGCCCCGGCGAGGCCGACGGCCGCGACTACAACTTCGTGGATCGGTCCAGCTTCGAGAAGATGGTGCACGCCGGCGAGTTCCTCGAGTGGGCCGAGTACGCGGGCAACCTCTACGGCACCTCACGGGCGGAGGTGTGGAGGAGGCTCGAACGCGGTATCGACGTCTTCCTGGACATCGACGTGCAGGGGGCGCAACAGGTCAAGACATCCGTTCCGGAAGCGGTGAAGATCTTCATTTATCCTCCCTCCTACCCGGTGCTGAAGCAGCGCCTCAAGCAGCGCCGCCAGGACCCGCCGGATGCGATCCGCCGCCGCCTGCAGCTGGCGCACCGCGAGCTCGGGGTCGCCGGTGAATTCGACTATGCTATTATCAACGACCGTATCGAGCGGGCGGTTGAGGCCATGCTCGGCATTTGCCTCGCCGAGCATCAGCGCTTGACACGTATGAAGCCACACCTTGACGCCATCCGAGAGGCTTTCCAGAAGGCTCTCGAGGAGGACTTCGCTGAATGAACACACTACCCGAGGGGTTCGACTCCATCTTCCGCTACATCATCGTCGTCTCACAGCGGGCCGAGCAGCTCATCACCGGGGCCAAGACACGGCAGGAGAGCCAACGGAGCAAGCCGACCTTGACCGCCAAGGATGAGGTCGATGAGGGCCTGGTCAAGTGGCGGATTCTAACCGCAGAGGAGCTGGAGGCGCAGCGCCAAGCCATGGTAGAGCAGTTCCGTGCGGAAGTCGGCGGCGAGGGCTCGGAAGACGGGCGGCCGCTTCCCGACGTGCTGCCGACCGCTCCGGCGCCGGCGGCCCCGCCGGATGTTGAGACTGACGATGAGGGCCACGACGACGAGGTGTCACGCCTGCAGCGTCTGCTGGGCCTCATTGGAGTCGACTCCCTGGAGAACACCGGTGACGAGGCGGCGGAGGAAGACGGAGAGGACGAGGTTGAGGACTCCGACGGCCCGCCGGAGGGCATCGACGACGCCGATCTCGATGACACTGATCCGGAGGAGTGACGCCCCGTGAACGGCCGCGTCGTCCTCGGCGTCAGCGGGGGCATCGCTGCCTACAAGTCCGTCGAGATCCTACGCCTGCTCCAGAAGCACGGTTGCGCGGTCCGGGTCATCATGACCCGTCACGCCACCGAGTTCGTGCACCCACGCACCTTCGCCGTGCTCTCCGGCTATGCCGTGGAGGTCGACCAGTGGGAGCGCGGTGCCGAGCCGGGTGTGGATCATGTCGAGCTCTCACACTGGGCCGACCTGCTTCTGGTGGCGCCCGCCACCGCCAACGTCCTCTGCAAGATGGCCTCGGGCGTCGCCGACGATGCCCTGACAACCTACCATCTCGCGCACCGCAGGCTCCTCCTGCTGGCGCCGGCCATGAACACCATCATGTGGCGGCAGCCGGCCGTGACGAGTGCCGTTGCGACGCTCCAGGAGCGCGGTGCAGAGGTTGTCGAGCCGGGGAGCGGCGAGCTTGCCTGTGGCGATGAGGGCGAGGGACGCCTGGCAACGCCGGAGGTGATTGTCGACCGTGCCCTGCGCCTTCTCCCACGGCGCGGACCGTTGGCCGGCGTGCGGCTCCTGGTGACCGCCGGACCCACGCGTGAGGCGATCGACCTGGTACGCGTACTGACGAACCGCTCCTCCGGACTGATGGGAGCAGCGCTGGCGGAGGTCGCCGCCGGTCTCGGCGCCACAGCCACGCTGATCCACGGCCCGATGCAGGTGCCGCTGCCACTGGGAATCCGGTGCATCAGGGTGGACAGTGCGGCCGAGATGGGCGAGGAGCTCGAGCGGTGCGCCGACGAGGCCGATGCCGCCTTCCTTGCGGCTGCCGTCGCCGACTTCCGTCCGACGGAGGCCACCGCTGGGAAGCTCGACCGGAGAGCCGGCGATGTGAGCCTCCCGCTGACCCCGGTGCCGGATCTGGCAGCTGCCCTCGGCGCCCGCCTGCAACGACCCTACGTCGTCATCTTCGCTGCGGAGGCCGGTCGACTGGACGACCGTGCGCGAGCCAAGATGCGCGCCAAGAAGGCGGACGCGGTGATCCTCAATGATGTCTCGTCACCGGAGGTCGGTATGGAAGCGCCGGAAAACGAGGCCTGGCTGATCACGGCCTCGGGGGTCGAGCGTCACCTTCGGCGTGCCAGCAAGGAGGAGATCGCGCGCGAGATCCTGCTCGGCCTGAGTGGGGAGATCCTCGCGGACCGGGCGTCGCGATGAGGCCCAGTGATTTCGCCCGTTACCTTCAGGATCTGGGGTGGCGCGATTGGGTGGTCCCGCCGCGGCAGGCCAGGGCTGTTCAGGACAATGATGAGGGTGGCGAGAAGGGGTCAACGCTCGCCGGCCTCGCGGCCTCCATCGACGGCTGCACCCGTTGCGCTCTCGCCGAGAAGCGGACCAACATCGTCTTCGGTGAAGGTGCCGGCGACGCCGAGCTGATGTTCATCGGCGAAGCCCCAGGCGGCGACGAGGATCGCACCGGACGTCCCTTCGTGGGTCAGGCGGGTAAGCTGCTCGACGGCATGATCGTCGCGCTCGGACTGGCCCGCTCCGAGGTCTACATCGCCAACGTCGTCAAGTGCCGGCCGCCGGGCAACCGGAACCCCGCCGAGCCCGAGATGGCAGCATGCGCCGGGTTCCTCGACCTCCAGATCGAGCTTATCCGTCCCAAGGTTGTCGTCGCCCTCGGGCTGGTGGCGGCGCGCCGGCTGACGGGGAGTGCCAAGCCGATGAAGGCGCTGCGCCGCAACTGGGCGGTCTACCGCGGCGTGCCGGTGCTTGCCACCTACCATCCCGCCTACCTCCTGCGCAACCCGGGCGAGAAGCGCGCGGTATGGGACGACCTGAAGCTCATTCGGTCGAAGCTGAGAGAGGTTGCGGGCGCGATGGAGAGCGTATGAGCGGGGCGCCGGGCGGGAGAGGGAAGTGACGCTACAATGCCAACGTATGGGTGAGAGTGCGTGCAGACCCCGCGGTCGGGGGAGGAGGAGAGGTTATGCCCGACAGCTTTGACGACATCATCATCGAGATGAAGAAGCGACAGAGCAAGCTGCCCAAGCTGCCGTTCAAGGGCAGTGGCGGGTTGATCGTGACCGCGATCCTGCTCCTCGCGCTGGTCATCACCGGTTACTACCAGGTGGAGCCGAACGAGACGGGGGTCATCCTGCGTTTCGGCAAGTTCATCGGCACGGCGGCGTCTGGACCGCACCTCAAGATGCCGTTCGGCATCGATCGCGTGTACAAGGTCAAGACCGACTACCAGTTCAAGGAGGAGTTCGGGTTTCGCACCGCGCATGCGGGGATCCGGACTCAGTACGCCAAGGGCACCTTCACGAACGAGTCCGACATGTTGACGGGGGACCTCAACATCGCCACCGTGACGTGGGTCGTGCAGTACCGCATCGTCGACCCGAAGGCGTACCTGTTCAACGTCCGGGGCGTCGTCGGCACCATCCGCGACGTCTCCGAGGCCATGATGCGAGCGACCGTCGGCGACATGTCGTTCAACGAGGTGATTCAGCTCAAGCGGCAAGAGATCGAGGTCGAGGTCAAGGAGCGGATGCAGAAGCTCCTCGACCGCTTCGGCTGCGGGGTCTCGGTGCGTCTGGTGCAGCTACAGGACGTGCACCCGCCGGATCCCGTCAAGGACTCGTTCGACGAGGTCAACCGCGCCCGGCAGGAGATGGACCAGGCGATCAACCAGGCCTACCAGCAGTACAACAAGGTGATCTACCGGGTCAAGGGTGAGGCGGAGCAGACGGTCAAGGAGGCCGAGGGCCGGAAGATCGAGCGCGTGAACGAGGCCAAGGGTGACGCCACCCTGTTCCTCAAACAGCTGAAGCAGTACCGCAAGGCGCCAAAGGTGACCCGTCGCCGGCTGTTCCTGGAGACGATGCGCAAGGTGCTGCCGAAGCTCCGCCAGGTGTACGTCATCGACGAGAACATGAAGGGTATGGTTCCGCTGCTCGACCTCCGAGGGGCTGGCGCGGGAGGTGGTAAATGAGCCGCGGCGCACTGGTTGTCATCGTTCTCGTTCTCGCCCTCTTGCTTTTCGCGGGTGCGACGTACACCGTCCCCGAGTGGCAGCAGGCGATCGTGGTCCAGCTCGGCTCGCCGGTCGGAGCACCTGTGACGAAAGCCGGCCTCCACTTCAAGCTGCCGCTGATCCAGAAGGTGCACCTGTTCGACAAGCGGGTGCTGGAGTGGGACGGCGACCCCGAGGTCATCCCCACCAACGACTCCAAGTTCATCGCCGTGGACACGTTTGCGCGCTGGCGGGTCTCGAACGCGCTGACCATGTACAAGAAGGTGGTCGACGAGGCCGGGGCGCAGGGACGTCTCGACGACATTCTGGACGGCCTGGTGCGCGACAACCTATCGGCCCACAGCCTGCCGGAGATCGTGCGTTCGTCCAACCGCAAGATGGAGCTGGGTGAGGAGGCGATCTCGGCCGCGGACTCACCGATGACCGAGACGGGCGGACAGAGGGAGAGCGCCATTCCCGGGCTGCGCGACAAGCTGACGCGGGAGATCACGGAGGCGGCACAGAAGCGGCTGACGGAGCAGAACCTGGGGATTCAGCTCGTCGATCTCGAGATCAAGAGGCTTGCCTATACCGACAAGGTGCTGCGGAAGGTCTACGACCGGATGATCTCGCAGCAGCTGAGGATCGCCGAGAAGTACCGTGCCCTGGGCCAGGGGAAGAAGGCTGAGATCGCTGGCCAGGTGACAGAGGAGTCAAAGCGCATTCAGTCGGAGGCGTACCGCAAGGCGCAGGATATCCTTGGAGCCGGCGAGGGTGAGGCGACGAGCATCTATGCCCAGGCGTACCAGCAGGACCCCGAGTTCTACCGCCTGCTCGAGACGTTACGCACCTACAAGGGGAGCCTTGACGATCGCGGGGTGCTGCTGTTGAGCACCGACTCGGAGCTGTTCCGGTACCTGAAGACCTTGCGCTGACCCCGTCAGCGCGGGGTCTTCGTGGCGTCGCGGACGATTCCGGCCAGCTGCGACACGGTAAACGGCTTCTGCAACCAGCGGCGGATGCCGAGCTCCATGCGCTCGCCCGAGTCGGGGTCGAGCGGGTAGCCGGTCATCAGGACGACCTCGGCCGAGGCTCCCAACGCCTGCAGGCGCCGGGTGAGCTCGAGGCCGCCCATACCGGGCATCACCACGTCCGTGAGAACTAGCACGATATCCTCGGTGTGGTCGCGCCAGAGCTCGAGCGCCTCCCGCCCGTCAGCCGCCTCGAGCACCGAGTAGCCGAGCGTCTCGAGGGCCGCGCGTGCGGCGTTGCGCACGCTGGGGTCGTCTTCCGCTACGAGCACGGTCTGCTCGCGGCTGGGTTGGCGGGTCACCGCGTTTTCGTGGCCCTGACCTTCGTCGAGGTCGGGTTCCTCTCCGGCTGGTAGGTAGATCACGAAACGAGTGCCACGGCCAACCTCGCTCTGGACATCGATGAAGCCCTCGTGCTGCTTGACGATGCCGTAGACCTGCGCCAGGCCGAGGCCGGTGCCGTGCTCCTCGCGCTTGGTGGTGAAGAATGGCTCGAAGATCCGCGTCTGGACCTCCTTCGTCATCCCGCTCCCCGTGTCGGCGATCTCGATCACGGCCCATTCTCCCTGTGGAAGACCCGGCATGGGAGGCTTGTGGCAGCTCGCGAAGGTCTGCTGGCCGACGCTGATGTCGATGCGTCCCCCGTCCGCCATCGAGTCGGCGGCGTTGACAACGAGGTTGGTGATCATCTGCTGGAGCTGGGCTGAGTCGCCAGTCACCCACAGGGAGCTCGAGGTGCAGTCGAGCCCGAGGATTGAGCTTTCCCGGATGGTGCTCCGAAGCAGACGCGTCACCTCGGTCAGTAAAGCCACCAGCTCCACGGGCCGCGGCCGGCGGATCGTCTTGCGTGAGAAGTCGAGGATCTGGCGGACCAGGTTGGCTCCGCGCTGGGCCTGGCGACGGATGGTCAGGGCGAAGCCGGAGCTCGAGTCTTCGGGCGAGACACGGCTCGCGATCATGTCGGCGCTCAGAGTGATCGCCTGCAGCAGGTTGTTGAAGTCGTGCGCGATGCCGGCCGCGAGCTCGCCAATCGCGGCCAGGCGCTCCTGGCGGTGCAAACGTTGGGCTGCTTCCCTCTCGTCGGTGACGTTTCGAATCACGAGCGCCCACTCCGCGGTGCCTGTCGACGTCACCGCATGGGCGCGGACCTCGAACAACTGTTGCGACGGCGCCTCACCGACGGCGATTTCATGGGGTAGGGCGGGATCGGGATCTTCGAGCAACGCTCCGAGTGGGAGCGACCCAAGCCGAACCAGCGGTCCCGGCATCCGGAGGTTGGGCACCAGAACAGCAACCGCCTTGCGCGCGGGCGGGTTGGAGACGATGACCCGCTGTGCAGTGTCGAGCAGGAGAACCCCTTCGGGCAGGCTCTCGATCAGGCTCTCGAGGCGGTTGTGCATGCTGGCAAGCTCACGCTCGGCGCTCACCCGCGAGGTCACATCGCGGCCCAGCACGACGAGGCCCTTGCGGCCGCCGTCCTCGTTGAAGAGCGGTACCTTGATCAGGTCATAGACGCGTTCGGTGCCATCCCGCTGTGGAACGATCTCATCCACCTGCGTCATCTCGCCGGCTTGCCATGCGGCCTCGTCGGACGCTGCGCAGGCGAGGAGCGCCTGACGGTAGGCCGGGTTCTCCTCGGCCAGCTCAGCGTCCGTTTTGCCCAGGTAGCTCCTGCCTTCCAAATCGAAGGCGTAGACGCCGTTGCGGTTGACCACCAGCCAGGCACCGCGGGCGTCCTTGAAGTAGATGACGTCGGGCGAGGCGTCGATCAGGGTTCGCAGCCGCTCCTCACTCTGCTCGAGGGCGCTCTGGATCTTCACCTGCTCGGTCCGGTCGAGAAGGGTCCCGATGATAACGGGTTCCTCACCAAGCTCGACGCGGCGGCCGAGCACCTCCAGGTGGATCATGCCACCGTCCTTGCGAAGACCTCGGAACGAGTAGCGGACACTGTCCGCCTGGCCCGACAGCCGCCGCCGGACGTGCTCCGCGACGGTGTCGCGGTCCTCGGGCCAGGTCAGATCTGTCGGCCCGAGTCGGCCGATGATCTCGTCCTGGGTATAGCCGAAGACGCTCGCGAGCGAAGGGTTGACGTAGCTGAACAGGTTGCCCTTGATGGTGTAGACGCCGCCGAGGTTGGCCTCGGCCAGGGCACGGAACCGCTGCTCGCTGTGACGGGCCTCGGTCTCCAGCCGCTTGAGCTCGGAGACGTTGCGCAGCACGTGCACGGAACCCACCCTCGAACCGTGGTCATCGACCAGTGGCGACATGCTGGTCATGAAGTGCCCCGGCAGGCCCTGCTCGGGCCCCCACATGGTGGTGTGGATTTCGTCGGGCGCCAGCGCCGGTCTCGGACAGTCGTCCGGCGGCTCGTCGAGACCGTGGAAGGCGCGGTGACATGGGACGCCGACGAGCCGTTGCGGAGTCGACCCCAGGAGCTGGGCCATGGCCTGGTTGACCCGCCGTATCGTGTACTTAGGGTCGGTCAGCATCATCGGGTCTGGCACCGCGTCGAAGGTGCGCTCCCACTCCGTCTTCGCGCGTTGAATCGTCTGGTGGAGCTCGCGCTCGGCGGTGATGTCCTCCAAAGCACCCTGAAACACAATTGTGCCGTCGATCATCCGGACCGCACGCGCCGTGTCCCTGGCCCAGATTGTGCGGCCGTCCTTTCGCCTCAGCCGAAGCTCGACCCCGACCGCCACACCATCGGTGCGAACCCTGTCAATCCAGCTTTCACGCTCGGCCGGATCGGCGTACAGATCGGCGAGGTGAAGGCCGAGCAGCTCCTCCTCGCTGTCATACCCCAGTAGCGCTGCGCAGGCCGGGTTTGCTTCCAGCAGCTGTCCGTCCGGAGTGCTCCGGTAGAGCCCGATCGGGAGCGTGTCGACAAACTCCTGCAGGCGGCGCTCGGCAGCATCGGCTCGCCGCCTCGCCGCCGACCGCTGGATCACGACCGTGGCCGCTGCCGCCAGCCTGTTGCCGCCGTCAGTGGATCTCGGCACGTAGTCGTTGAGGCCGGCCTTCATCCCGGCGACCGCCGTTTCCGCGCTGGCCGTGCCGGGGAACATGATCACCGGCACCGCCGGCCAGCGTTCACGGGCCTTGCGCAGAACCTCTAGGCCGGTGCTCCACCCCAGCTCGTCGTCAGAAACTACGAGGTCCGGTTCCTCGCCGTCGAGCGTGCGCTCGAGCTCTGACGGTCCGGAGATGCGTGCGATGTCGATGTTGGGGAAGCTCCGGCGGAGGCCCGCCTCGGCCGGCTCGTGGTCCTCGACGCTCCTGTCGACGATGAGGACGCGCATCGACCGCTCCCCCGCAGTCTCTTCCCCCTCCAGCCTGTCGTCGGCTTTTGCCACTGTCTACACTCCCATCCCGACGCTGCGGCGTCACGTCCCGAACGCTCTGCTGCGGCTCGAGATTACCCCAAGAGATTCTATCTCCAACAGGATGCAACGGGCAATCGCCGTTGCCTGCGGTTTGCTCGCGGACGAAGCCGGTTGCAGTGGTACCATCACTGAGATTCGCGCTTGGGAGGCTGCCATGAGAGGACGGAGAGTGGCCGCTCTAATCGTCGGGCTGACGTGGCTGGCCGCCGCTGCCGGCGAAACGTGCACCAGCATCCTGGTGACGCGGAGTGCGTCGGCGGACGGATCAGTGATCATCACTTACTCCTGCGATGGGGAGTTCCACCCGCACCTGACCCGAACGGCAGCGGCCGATCATGCACCGGGGGAGGTGATCAAGATCAAGGACTGGCACGGGAAGGTACGTGGCACAATCCCCCAGGTGCCGCACACCTACGCCGTGGTCGGCCTGATCAATGAGCACCAGCTGGTGATCGGCGAGACGACCTTCGATGGGCGCAAGGAGCTGGTCAATCCCGACGGCCTGCTTCAGTACTGGACGCTCATGCATCTCGCCTTGGAACGGGCGCGCACGGCTCGGGATGCGATCGCGGTGATAACTGATCTTGTGGACCGTTACGGCTATGCCTCGACCGGCGAGACGTTCTCGATCGGCGACCCGAACGAGGCTTGGATCCTGGAGATGATCGGACCGGGGCCGGGCGGGCATGGAGCCGTCTGGGCCGCACGCAGGATCCCGGACGGCTTCATCTCCTGCCACGCCAACCGCTCGCGGATCGGCGCCGTGCCCTTCGATGATCACGACGGCTGCCTGCACTCGGACAACGTCGTCTCCTTCGCCGTCGAACACGGCTACTACGATCCGGCGTCGGGCCAGCCGTTCCGGTTCAACGACGCCTACGATCCACCCGCACCCCAGCACATCCGCTACTCTGCGACACGGGTGTGGAGCATCCTCCGCCGCGCCGCTCCGTCGCTTGGCCTGACGATCGACTCCAGCCGCGGCCTGCCGGACGCCGAACCGTATCCCTTGTGGGTCAAGCCGGATCACAAGCTGTCAGTGGCGGACGTCATGGCCCTCATGCGGGATCACTACGAGGGCACCGAGAGCGACATGACGAAGGGCGTGGATGCGGGGCCGTTCGCCGATCCCAACAGGTGGCGGCCGATTTCGTGGAAGGTGGACGGTGCTCAGTACGGGTGGGAGCGACCCATCTCGACGCAGCAGACCGGGTTCTCCTTCGTGTCCCAATCACGATCCGGCCTTCCGGATCCGATCGGCGGTGTACTCTGGTACGGCGTGGACGATACCTTCACGACCTGCTACACGCCCCTGTACTGCGGCATCACTGAGGTGCCAGCGCCGTACGCCGTTGGCAGCCTGCAGCACTTCTCGTGGGACTCCGCCTGGTGGGTTTTCAACTTCGTCGCCAACATCGCCAACCTCAAGTACTCCTATATGATCAAGGATATCCAGGCGGTGCAGAAGGACCTCGAGGGCACGCTTCTGGCCTTGCAGCCGGCGGTCGAGCGGACGGCGCTCGAGCTGGGGCGGGGCGATCCTGCCCTGATGGTCCGCTACCTCACCGACTACTCGGTCAGCCACGGCGAGCAGGTGGTCCGCCGCTGGCGCGAGCTCGGGGACGACCTGCTGACGCGCTACAACGACGGCTACGTCAAGGACGAGAGCGGCCGTCCCCGCGAGGTCGGCTATCCGGAAGGATGGTTGCAGCGGGTCGTACGTGAAAAGGGCGAGCAATACCGGCTTCCCGAAGGACCGGTGCGCCAGCCGTGAGGCACCGCGCCTTGGACGGAGGCGGACGGAGCTCGTTGTGGAACATCGAAGTGGAACTCCTTGAACGGTTCATACAGGAGGTGTGAGATGCGACCGACCCTCATCCTGGCGTTTTCCTGCTTGCTCGCGGTGCCACCCGCGATCACTTCCGCTGCCAACACCAAGGTGAAGAAACCGACCGCGGAAAAGAAGGCCGACCTGCTCTCCGCGGGGACGTTCTCGGGTCTGAAGCTGCGGGGGATCGGCCCGGCCCTGACCTCGGGCAGGATCTCCGACATCGCGACCAACCCGAGCCGTCCGGCAGAGTTCTGGGTTGCGGCGGCCTCGGGCGGGGTGTGGAAGACGCTCAACGGCGGGACCACCTTCACGCCGGTATTCGACAAGGAAGGCTCGTACTCCATCGGCTGCATCACGATCGACCCCGGGAACCCGTCCGTCGTGTGGGTCGGTACCGGTGAGAACAACAGCCAACGCAGCGTCTCGTTCGGAGACGGCGTGTACAAGACCACGGACGGCGGCGCCCACTGGAAGAACATGGGGCTCGCGAGCTCCGAGCACATCGGGCGGATCGCCATCGATCCCCGGGACTCGAACGTGGTGTACGTGGCGGCGCAGGGGCCGTTGTGGCGGGACGGCGGGGACCGCGGGCTTTACAAGACCACCGACGGCGGCGCGACCTGGAAGAAGGTGCTGGACATCAGCCCGCGCACCGGCGTCAACGAGGTGATCCTCGACCCGCGTAACCCTGATGTGCTCTACGCAAGCGCCTACCAGCGGCAGCGGCACATCTGGTCGCTGATCGACGGCGGTCCCGAGTCGGCGATCTACAAGTCGACCGATGCCGGCGCCACATGGCGCAAGCTCACCAACGGCCTGCCGGAGAATGTCGGCCTCGGTCGCATTGGGATCGCGCTCGCGCCCTCCGACCCGGACATCCTGTACGCCATCGTCGAGGCGGCCGAGGGGAAGGGCGGTGTCTTCCGCTCCAGCGATCGCGGCGAAACCTGGGAGAAGCGTTCGGACTACGTCTCCGGCAGCCCCCAGTACTACAACGAGCTGTTTTGCGATCCGAAGGACCCCAACCGCGTCTACTCCATGGACACCTTCATGCACGTGACAGAGGACGGCGGCAAGACCTGGACTAAGGTTCCCGAGCGCCACAAGCACGTGGACAACCACGCCCTGTGGATCGATCCTGACGACACGCGCCACCTGCGCGCGGGCTGCGACGGCGGCTTCTACGAGAGTTGGGACCGGGGAGCCACCTGGAGGTTTGCCGGCAACCTGCCGGTAACCCAGTTCTACCGCGTCGCGGTCGACACCTCGAAGCCGTTCTACTTCGTGTACGGCGGCACCCAGGACAACGCCACCCTTGGCGGGCCCTCGCGCACCATCAGCGACACGGGGATCACAAACACCGACTGGTTCGTGACCGTGTTCGGCGACGGATTCCGGCCGGCCGTCGATCCCGAGGACCCCGACACGGTGTACAGCGAGTCGCAGTACGGCGGCCTCGTACGCTACGACCGCCGCACCGGCGAGATGATCGACATCCAGCCACAGCCCGCGCCCGGCGAGCCGCCGCTGCGCTGGAACTGGGACTCGCCGCTGATCATCAGCCCACATTCCCACACCCGCCTGTACTTCGCGGCGCAGAAGATCTACCGCTCCGACGACCGCGGTTCGAGCTGGCAGGCGGTCAGCCCGGACCTGACGCGGCAGCTGGACCGCAACGCGCTGCCCATCATGGACCAGGTATGGGAGGTGGACGCGGTGGCCAAGAACGCCTCTACCTCGCCGTACGGGAACATCGTGTCGCTGGCCGAGTCACCGCTCGTGGAAGGGCTCCTGTACGCCGGTACCGATGACGGCCTCATTCAGATCACCGAGGACGGTGGCGAGCACTGGCGTGCAGTGGAGTCGGTGCCCGGCGTGCCAGCAAAGAGCTACGTCTCGGCCCTGGTGCCGTCGCAGCACGAGCCGGGAACGGTCTACGCGGCCTTCGACAACCACAAGCAGGGCGACTTCGCGCCCTACGTGCTGAAGAGCACCGACCGCGGGCACACCTGGACGTCGCTACGCGCCAACCTACCGGACCGCGACTACGCCCATGCGATCGCCGAGGACTTCAAGGACCCCAACCTGCTCTTTCTCGGTACGGAGTTTGGGCTGTGGTTCAGCGACGACGGCGGCACCAGCTGGATCCAGCTCAAGGGTGGGCTGCCGACCATCGCCGTCCGCGACCTTGCTATCCAGAAGCGTGAGAACGATCTTATCCTGGCGACGTTCGGCCGCGGCTTCTACATTCTTGACGATTACTCGTCGCTACGCGGGATGAGCCGACAGGTGCTCGAGCAGCAGGCGGTGTTGTTCCCGGTCAGGAATGCGCTGCTGTACGTACCTCGCAGCCCTCTCGGGATCCACGGCACCGGCTTTCTCGGAGACGCGTTCTACGCCGCCCCCAATCCACCGTTCGGCGCCGAGGTGACCTACTACCTCAAGGACGGCCTCAAGACGCGGGCCGAGCGGCGGCGTGAGGCCGAGAAGAAGGCCCGCGAGGCCGGTTCCACCGCGCCGTACCCGAGCTGGGACGAGCTGCGGGCCGAGGACGAGGAGATCCCGCCGTCGGTCGTTCTCACCGTGCGTGACGCTGACGGCAACGTCGTCAGTCGCATCACCGGACCGCACGACAAGGGGTTCCACCGCGTCGCCTGGGACCTCCGCTACCCGGCAGCGACGCCGGTCAGCCTCGATGAGAAGGAGGACCGTGCGCCGTGGGACGAGCCCCGGCGCGGGCCGATGGTGTTGCCGGGCGCCTACACCGTCACCCTCGGCCTGATGGTCGACGGTGCATTGAAGGAGGTCGGCGACCCGGTTGGCTTCGAGGTCAAGCCGCTCTATCCGTCCCGGATGCAGGTTACGGCGTCGGTGGCGGCTTTCCGAGCCAAGGTGGTGCGCCTGCGCGGCGCCGTTCACGGTGCCCTCGAGGCGGCGAAGGAGGCGCAGCACCGCCTCCGACTGGTGCACAAGACCCTGCTCGCCACCCCGGGCGCGGATCCGGCGCTGCTCGGCGAGGTGGCGAGCCTCGAAGGGCGGTTGAACGGCATCCTGACCGACCTCAGGGGCGACCGCGCGCGGTCCAAGCGCTGGACGCCAGCACCGCCGTCGATCCTGCAGCGGGTGGAGCGGATCGTCGACGGCCAGTGGAGCTCGACCGAGCCGCCGACCAAGACCCAGGAGGATGGCTACCGCTACGCCTCGGAGGCGTTCACCAAGAGCTTGGCCGATCTGCGGCAGCTGCTGGAGGTCGACCTGAAACGGGTCGAAGACCGTCTCGAGGAGCTGGGCGCACCGTGGACCCCGTCGCGCCTGCCGAGTTGGAAGTAGGTAGGGGCAGGCGGGGGCTGTGCGCCCCCGCCTGCGCCGCTTGACGTCAGAAGCGGTAGACGAAGGACAGGATGCCCTCGTCGACGCGGTCGCTGAAGCTGTAGGCGAGATCGATTTGGAAGTTGCCCTTGGTGACGACCCCGGCACCGATCGTGTAGTGCGTGTCGTCGCTCTTGATCTGGGCGTAGCCGTCGTGGTCGGGGTCCGTGAACACGCCGGCTCGGATCGAGAACGGGACCTCGCCGCCGCCGGGGAAGAAGGTGTACTCGAAGCCGAAGTGCGCCTCGACCGCGTTGTCGAGCTTCTCGGTCTGGCCGGAGAACCGGAGGTCGGAGTAGGAGATCTGCACCGCGTCGACCGCGAACGTGACCTGATCGGTGGGACGTAGGGCGAAACCGACGCCGATGACGTCCGGCACCCTGAAGGTGGTCTTGACATCGACTTGTCCCGGCACGAAGAATGGGTTCGGGAAGCAGCCGGCACCTTCACAGACGTCGAAGCCCTCGAAGGTCCCGTTGAGCTTGTACTTCCCGCCCTTCTTGTAGACTACGCCCATCGAGAGCTTGCCGTTCGGGTTGATGAGGAGACCTATGTTGTAGGTCAGGTCGGTGTCGTGATCGTCGAAGCGCGTGGCCAGGCCGAAGTTGTCGGTGACGTTCGGCTCACCGGGAAGGTCGCGCCAGTAGTCGACGCGAAGCTCGTCGAGCGACCTCAGGCTGAGGCGGCTGTTCCGCGCCGAGAATCCGAGCGCCACATGGTCACCGAGCCGGAAGGCGAGCGAGACTCCGATGTGCTCAAGCTGGAACTTCACGTTTTCGGTGACCGTGTACTGATCCGTAAAGAAGCTGTCGAAGGCGCCGAAGCTCGCGGTGCCCTTGAAGTCGCCCGCCTGCTGGTAGTAGATCGACAGCACGACCTTCCGGAATGGCTTGACGAACGAGAAGAACGAGGGTGTCGACACCGACTGGTCGTAGGTGCCGATCCCGTTTCCCTGGTCGTACGCCGACTGGAAGTCGTAGGCCGTCGCGTTGTAGAAGTCGATCTTGTACGAGCTGAAACGGAAGTGGGCCGACGCCTCGGGCCGGGTGAGGATGGTCAATCCTGCCGGGTTCGCCTCAGCCGCGGTGGCATCGTCGGCGATGCCGATGAAGGCCGCGCCCATCCCGAGCGAGCGGGCCCCCGGCGGGGCGAAGTTGAACGGCAAGCCGGAGAAGCTGACAGCACTTGGGAGCTCCGGTCTGTCCTGTGCCTGTGCCACTCCGAGTGGCAGGAGCAGAATCCCGATGACCACAGCGCCGACGATAGTTCGTGTTCTCACGAATTTCCTCCTTTCGGATCAAGAAAAGCCCCTCATCCCTGCGTCCGGGCGTTGATGCGGCCGGCGCTTCAGGGGGTTGACGGTTGCTGATGTGCCGCGGCCTCGCTCCAGAGCTTGCGGAACCGCGCGAAATCCTCGTCCTCCTCCTTGATCTCCCCGAGCTCGTTGGACAGCTCGAGGGCGTCGTAGACACAAGCCCAGTTTCCGAGCTCAGCATGTGCCAGCGCGATCTCGAAGTAGGGTCGGTAGTCGGTGAACCACATACCGTACATCCGAACCCCTCGCTGTGAGATGGGCCGTCGTTCGGTGGCGGCGATGAGAGCATCGAGCGCACGCTGCGGGTCCCCTCGGCTCACCAGCGAAACACCGAGCTCGTAGTGGAAGTACCACGGTGCGTGGGCGTCCTGGATATCCGGTGGCAGTCCGCAGCGGTGGATAACCTGGCTGCGAAGGCGGAGGAACTCCGCCGTCGGCAGCACGACCGCCCGGCGCTCGAAGAGACGAAACCGATGGCCCGGTTCCTCGGGCGCTGTCCGTGGTTGGCCCGTCGGCGGCTCCGGCGGCTCGTCATCGCGGAGCAGGAGCCGGTAGGCTTGAAGGTACTGACTCCCGACCTCGCTCCGTCCTGCAATGCCGGCCCGCTCGGCGATCTCCAGCTCGCGCCGAGCGCGCTCGGTGTCGCCCTGCAGATGAGCGGCCATTGCCATGTACAAGTGGGGCAGGTAGTCAATGTAGCGGAGACCGTAGGTGCGAATCTTGAGCCCCGGCTCGGGTCGCTGACGCAGGGCCAGCTCGAGCTCTGCCGCGGCCCCTGCGCCGTCGCCCTTCTCGACCAGGTCGACGCCGCGCTCGTAGTGGCTGTACCAGGGCTGGGTCGGTTGGGGCGCAGACGCCAACGCCGCCAACGCCAGCAAGAGAGCTCCTACCATGACTCACACCTCGACTTGCTTCTTGGTGATAGCAGTATACAGCACCGAGGCGGGCTAACGGGCTTCGGCGAAGAGGGCGGCGATACGAGGCGAGAACAGCGACGGGTCGAGGCGGGTGCTCGGGCGCACGCGCAGACAGAGCCTGGCCTGGGCCAGCGCGGTCTCGCGCATCTTCTGTTCCTTCTCCCCGTCGCGCAGGTAGAGGGCGTAGCTGGCCGCGGCGCGGAGCAGGTGAGAGGTCGCGACGGCGCGCCTGTCGGTGAAGGTCACACCCTCGAGTACGGCCAGGGTCTTTTCGTAATCGGCGTTGAAGAATGCGGCGGCGGCCGTCTTGATAGAGGCCGGTGGCTCGAGGGACGCTCCGCGAGTCGGGCTCGGTTCGAGCCGGGCTTCCCGCGTCGCGCCCGGCGCCGGGCTCGGGGTCGGAATCGGTGGCCGGCTCGGCTCGGGCGTTGGAGACACGCTGAGCGCCCGGCGCTCCGGCGTCGGGCTGCGCCGCGCCGCCAGCTTCGCTTGCCGATAGCGCTGCTCGAGGTCCTGTCGGATGCCCTCGTAGGCAGCCGCTGCTTGTTGCGCGAGGGTGGCGGCCGCGGCGAGGTCGGCCTCGTTGGAGGAGCGCTCGCCGGCCTGGAGCTTGGCACGAGCTTGCTCAAGGATGCCGGCGGCATCTTCGGATCGCCTCGGGAACGCTGCGTCCGAGCTCCACACCGGTCGATACTCACCCCTCTTGCGTAGGTCGGTGAGCCTGGTGGCAGCGGCCTCGGCGGCCTGCAGACCGGCCTTGGACTCCTGCAGCGCGTGGGTCAGACCGGAGCGATCCGGGACCTTCGGCGCCGGCGGCGCCGTCGGCTGGACGCTGGCCAGGCGCTCCTGGCACGCGGCACGATGGGCTTGGAGGTCGCCGTACTCGGGCAGCTTGGTGATGAACCCCTGACTCTCGGAGACCGCCCACGCGCGCAGAGCACCAGGGCAGTCTCCCATCTGGAAGCGTGCGAGCCCGACGTAGTAGTTGGGGATGTACGGCTCGAAATGCATTCCGTAGAGCCGGACCCGGCCTTCCTTCGGGTTGCCTTCAGCCGCCGCCGACATCAGCCGCTCGGCCTCGGCCCAGCTCCCGGCCTTGACCGCCTCGAGGCCTTTGGAGTAGTCCGACTTGAAGTCGGCCCAGGCCGGCGTCGCAGTCAGCAACCAGACGAGTGCGGTGGCGAGAAGCATGAGCATGGGTGCGGCTCTTCGGTGCCCCATCTCACCACCCCATCTGCTTGAAGAACGTATCGAGGTCGACTTGGGAGAGCCTGGCCACCTCGTGCACGGTCTTCCCCTCGGCGAGCGTGACGGTGACCGAGTGCGGCTGCGGTCGATCGGGGTGGGTCAAGGCGAGGGTATAGGTCCCCGGAGGCAAGGTCAGGACCACCGGCGTGACGGCATCCTTCGGGAGCGGCTGGGCCTTCCCATCGGCGTTGGTGATGTTCGTGATCTTGGCCCACGGCACAGCGTCGACGACCAACGTGCAGGTCTGGACAGACGGGACGGCCCTTGCCCCTGCACCCGCTGCCGCTTCTTCTCTCGTGCTCCTGAGCAGGACCACCGTGAGCACAATTGCCATGACAACGGCCGCTGCCGCGAGCGGCAGCAGGTACCGACGGCCGTGCCGTGCAGGTGCGACCCGCGGCGCAGCTTCGGCCTGCTTGACCTGCCGCTCCAGTGCCCGGAGCTCGGCCGCCGGCTCGAGCTGCTTGTGCGCGGCGGCAAGGCGGCGGGCGGCCTTCTGGACCTTGCCAGCGGCGAGGAGCCTCTCGATCTCGGCCTTCGCCTTGGCCACTCTCTGCTGCTGCCGCTGCTGCTCGACGTGGTGGCGCTGCGCCTCCTTGGTCTCCGCGAGGAGCTGGGCGACCGCCTGGTCTGAGGGCGCGAGGGCGCTGGCCTCCTCCAGCTTCACCACGGCGTCCTTGAAGCGGTTTGCCGCCGCCAACTCGCGAGCCTGCTGGGCCAGCTCGTCCAGACGCGCCTGGATCGCTCGCCGCCCGGCGGCCTCGAGATCGGTCCGCAGGTCCTGCAGGAGGGGAGCAGGACCCAGCGCCTGCTCGGCCTTCTCGAGGTCCTTGCCCGCGCGCTCGAGATCGCCCCCCTGGAGATGCCGGCGGATACGGCCGCTTGCTTCCGCTAGGAGCTGCTCTCGCCGACGTTCCTCTTCCCGGCGGCGAATCGCCTCCTCGGTCTCACGCGTCAGGCTCTGCACCGCCTGGTTGGTCGGGTCCAAACGCCCGGCCTCGCGGAGATGCCGGAGCGCCTGGTCGAGCTCGTTGGCGGCGATCCGTCGCCGCGCCTCGTCGAGGGAGCCCTCGACTTTGGCCTGGCGCTCACGGCGGGCGGCGATCTCCGCTCCGACCTTGGAGCGCAGGTCCGCCAGCTCGCTGCTGTCGGCAGCTGCGGCCGGAGCCGCTTCGAGCTCCCGCCATGCGGCGTCGAGATGCCCCTTCGCGAGGTGAGTCTCGACCGCCCGGGCGACGGCGCCAACGGCTTTCTCGAGCTCCTGATGCGCCTCCTCGGCCCGTAGCTGCTGGCGGGCCGCGGCGAGCTGGCGGGCCGTCTCCTGGTCCGACAGGTCGAGACCGAGGGCGCGTTCGAGCACTGTCACAGCAGCTCGCGGTTGGCCCGCATTGAGCAGGCCGGCGGCCTCCTCTCGCAACGCCGCGACTCGCTGCCGCCGCTCCTTCTCCTCGGCGTTGCTCAGTCCCGAACGCAGCTCCTCGAGAGCCTTCTCGCCGCCGAACCGCTTTTCGGCCTTCTCGAGCTCCTCCCTGGCCTTGGCCAGGGTGCCGGAATCGAGGAGGGCGCCGATCTCCTCCACCGCCGAGGCGAGCTGCTGCTCGCGCTGGCGCTCCGCCTCCTGAGCCCGGAGCGCCGCCTCGAGCTCGTCGCGCACGGCGACCACGACGGAGCTCGTAGGGTCGATCGAGGCCGCCCGGTCCAGGTGCTGACGAGCCGCATTGAAGGCGCCTCTCGCGAGCTGCCGCCGCGCCTCATCGGCCAGCGTTTTCACCCTCATCTCGCGGTTGCGCCGTGCGGCAATCTGTGACGACAGGTTGTCCTTGGCCTCCTGCAGCGGCTCGACGTCGCCGAAGCGGGCGACTGCGGCGTCGAGCTCGCTTCCGGCGCGGTCCAGCTTGCCTGCAGCGACCAGGGCGGCAACCGCTCCTGCGGCCTCGGCGATGGCGGAGTCCCGCTCGGCAGCCGCGGCCTCCGCTTCCGCCTCTTCCAAGGTGCTGCTGCCCGGGATCGGCGGCGGCGTGGCCGAGGTGACCGCCTCCGGCGGGGGGGTCGGGAGGGGAGCGAACTGCCGATCGAGCTCTTCCTGGGTCTTGCCTCTGCGTATGACCGGGAACCGGATCGTCGGCGGCGGCATCAGTGCCAGTGCGCGGGCGAGGTCGTTCTCGGTAAGGGTGAAGTCCTTCTGCACTGTGATCAGGGCCTGACGGAACTCGGAAGCGCTCTGGTAGCGGTCGTCGGCGCCCTTTGAGAGCGCCTTGAGCACGATACGTCGCAGCTCGTCCGGAACTCTCCCCTCGGGATCGGTCTCGGCAAAGCTCCGGGGCGGATGGAAGAGATGTCCCGCGATCAGAGCGGACATGCTCGTGCCGGAAATGGGATGACGGCCCGTGAGCAGCTCATACAGCACGACCCCGAACGAGTAGAGGTCGGAACGGGAGTCGATCGGGACGCCCTCTTGGCGCTGGAAGTGCTCCGGAGACGAGTACCGGAGCTTGCCGACGAACATCCCCGTCGCCGTCAGGTGGATGTCGGCTTCCAACGTTTTCGCGATCCCGAGATCGATGAGCTTGACCAGCGGTTCGTCTTCCTCGCTCCTCGAGAGCATGAGGTTATCGGGGGCGATGTCACGGTGGATGACCTTCTTGCGGTGCAGCGATGCCAGCGCCTTGAGCGACTGTGCGGCCATCTCGAGGGCAAGGCCGGTCGGGGGGGGGCCCATCTGCTGGAGAATCTGCTCGAAGGTCACGCCTTCGATGAACTCCATCACCATGTAGGCGTTGCCGTCGTCGTCCACCGTGCAGTCATAGAGCTGAGCGACGTTGGGGTGGCGCAAACGGATCGCGGTCTTGGCCTCGCGCAGGAAGCGAACCCTCAGCTTCTCATCGGTGGCGAGCTGGGGTCGCATGACCTTGATGACGCGGACTTCCTCGAGGACGCGGTGCCGCACCTTGTAGACCGCCCCCATTCCCCCCTCGCCCATCTTCTCGAGGATCTCGTACTTCCCTTCGATCTGCTGCATCAGGGGGATGGCCACGCGTCTTCCCTCGATCCCGTTCAGGCCCGGCGTCGTGCAGGCGGTGGGACCTTCGAGAAAAGGTCTGGGACCGCTGCCACGGCCGGACCGGGCGCTCCCGGCCCGGGCGGTTGCCCTCCGGAGGTTGTGGATCGTCGCGCCATCGTCAAGGCATCCTTGTCGTGTCGCCCAGAGTCGCTATGGGCTGATTGAGCCCATTCATGATACCAGGAATCGCCGGTTTGACACCCGGCCTGTGCGGCGGCTAGAGTCCTGTAAGAGGTGCCAACATGGAGATTCCCGGCAACGTGTCGCTGTACTGCCCACTGGTGGACGCCAAGGGAACGCCGGCGGTCCTGGTGGCTATCTCGGCGGACGGCTACTACCACCTTCACGTGAGCGTGAAGGGCCAGAAGCACGCGATGTTCGTGCCGATAGAAAGTGCGGCGCTCCTGTTCTCCGACCCCGAGCCGGAGGCGGAGGCGGGCCTGGAGCTGGAGCGCTAGAGGCCCACGAGAGCATCGCAGCAGACGACCGCTACGCAGCGTCCATACCTCGCGAATTCCTCCGGAATGGCCGCCTTGAAGGGGCTGTTCCCCAGGTCATGAAGGTCGAGAGGCAGTTGAGGATGGGGCTTGCGGCATCGTGGCCGCGGGTGGTCGAGCGGCTGGAAGCCGCCGCCATCCTCATGGACGCGGAGCGCAACCTCGTCTATGTCAGCCCACAAGCCCGCCGTCTCCTGGGCTACGGCCCGGGAGATCCCATCGACGGTCGGTGCCGCCTGACGACCCGTGGCGTCGACTGCGAGGGTGCCTGTCCCTTGACCCTGGCGCTCGAGGAGGGCGCCGAGCTGGTGGCCGGGTTCCCGGCCATCTACCGTCGCAAAGATGGCGGTGCGGTCGAGCTGGAGGTGTCCGTCATCCCACTGGCGGATGAAGACGGGACGTTCGCGGGTGCCGTCGAGCTGCTTCGCCCGCGCACCGTAGATCTTGGTTTCTACCTTGACGGCAGCAGTCCGGTCGCGATCGAGCTCCGGCGGCGGGTCTACGACCTGGCGCGCCGTCCAGAAGGCGTCGTCGTGACTGGCGAGGAGCCGGCGCGGATGGACGTGGCGCGGGCGATCCACCGGGCCTCGGGCCTGGCAGACGAGCTGTTCCGCTTCGGCGGTACGAACCCTGAGCAGGAGCTTGGCTGGCCGCCGGGGACCCTCTACGTCGAGAGTGCCGGACAAGACTCCCGGTGGCATCGTCCGCGGATCGGCGAGTGGCGCGTCATCGCAGGTCTTTCCTCCCGCGAAGATCCTGCGCCGTTCGCCGGCGCCGGCTTCGAGGTGCTCGCGCTGCCGCCGCTCGAGGATCGCCGCGAGGATCTGCCGCTGATGCTGGCGGCCTGGATCGAACGCCTGAAGCCGGGCCTGGGCGCCTCACCCGCCGGCCTCGAGCGGCTGGCCAGGGTTGCTCTCGACGTTGGACTGGGTGGACTGCAGCAGCTGCTGACAACGGCCGTCGCCGGGGCCAGTGGGGAGCTGACCGAGGGTTGCCTGCCGGTCAACGGTTACGGAATCCACCTGGTGGACGAGGCCCTGCGCAGCGACAACCCGCTGGCGGCCGTCGAGCGCTGTGTGCTCCTGGAGACGCTGGAGCGCTGCGGCTGGCGGATGCAGGAGGCGGCGGACCGCCTCGGCATCTCCAGAGTGACGCTCTGGCGCAAGCTGCGCGACCAGGGCATCGACCGGCCTTGACGCTGCAGCCGCAAGCCACGCTTCCTGCTACGCTGGACTGCGAGCTAGGGAGGTGACCCAATGGGTGCTGCGGGAGCGGCTGGAGCGAGTGCCGCTGCGGCTGTCGCACAGGCGATCAAGGCGTCTGGTGTCTTGGTGAGGCTCGAGCCCGACGAGTTCCTCAAGATCGTTTACCGGATCGCGGCACCGCTGGTCGTCTCTGCCGAGACGTCGTTCTTTGGCAAGACGTTCCAGTACCTCGTGAGCTACAAGGGCCTGGCGTTCTTTGCGAAGTCGTCGGAGCCCCTCGATCTCGGCGGCACCGCCGAGGTGGTGACGGCCCGCAAGATCTGGATCCCGGGTTAGCCCGACGGGGTTCCGAACGCCGGAGTTGAGTCGGCGGCGGATGTCGGCAGGAGGTCGATGTCGCCGTACCAGGCAAGGCTTTCACCGGCGGTGTCATCGGCGTCGGTCATGACCGCAATGTGGGAGATCGGCGGCGGCGAGAAGTCGAAGATCCGGACGAAGTCTCGGTAGACGTTGTGCTCCTCCTCGACCCACTCGCCGGCCCGCCCCTCACCGCTTTCGATCACGTACTCCACCGAGCGGCTCAGCGATGGGTTACGGAGGATCGTGTGCGGGGCGGTCCGGTGAGCCCACACATAGCTGATTCCGGCGTAGGGGGGGTACTCGCCGAGTCGGTTGCGGGCCAGCAGGTACTGCCATCGCTGGAGCAGCGGGACCAGGCCGGGCCGATACCGAAAGCCGACGTAGAGCCGGGCTGCGGCATCGTCGCCGCGCCGGCGCCTGAGGTCGGCGCCGCGCGGCGTGCGGCCGACCTTCCAGTGCCAGCGAACGGTGCGGTAGGTGGCCGATGGCAGATCGACCCTGGTATACAGCAGGGACGCACCGCCCTTCGCCTCGGCTCGGAGCACCGTCTGCGGCCCGTCGGCAACCAGCCTGTAGGTCGTGGGCGTCCGAACGCGGCGGAAGGTCAGCTCGTGCCATCCGGCGGGGAGGTCCGGGCCGGCGGTGCTCGCCGAGAAGTTGCCGACCCTGATCAGCGGCGTCTCGTCCACGATGCCGGCCTCGTACGGGAGTGCCGGGCGAGTCGCTGGAGCTGCCGCCACGACCACCAGGAGTGCGAGGCGCCGGAGGGTCACGCGTCCTCGGGGCCCGGCTCGCTCCGGATCTCGTCCCACGCGCCCCGGTACGCGATCTGGGACCTGATTCGCTGCATCTCCACAACCTCGTTCTCGGCTCCGCAGAGGGCCGCGAGGGTGGCGATCACCTCCAGGTACACGGGCGGTCGGCCGGTGACCGACAGGAAAGTGTGGCGGATCGTGTCGAGGCGCCGCGGGGTGGCCAGTCGCCGGAGATCATTGACGGTCTCGACACCGCGCGAGTAGAGGAACTTGATGATGTTGTTGATGTCGCGCTGGGCACAGGCGATGCCGATCTCGGCCAGCACGGACGGCAGGTTCTCGACGTTGAGCGGGTCGGTGCCGCCGTAGCTGACCTCCTGCTGGAAACGGTTCAGCTCCTCGTACAGGAAGTTGAAGTGCTCGTCGATGGCGCTGAGGTGCTGCGATAGGATTTGCAGCTGGCGTCGTGCTGCGATGCTCGCCGCCTTGCCGGGCTTGTATCCGAGATGATGTTCGATCTCGCTCCACAGCTCCTGCGCCAGGGTCCTGACCTGGAGCTCAAACCATGGCCGATCGGGCTCGGGGACGCTACTCCTTCTGAGCCGGACCGTGTAGTGCACCGAGGAATAGCCGCTCTCCTTCTCGGACTGGCCGAGGTGGTCCAGGCTCAGTATGCGCGTTGCGTTGGCGCTCATGTAGGCCATGGGAGGTTCGTCGCGTGAGACCTCGAGCTCCTGGGAGTCGTGGATCTCGCGGTCGATCAGGGTCAAGTGGCTCAGAAAATAGACCACGACGCGAACGCCGAGCGCATCGTCCATAGAACGGAAGCTCTCGGCTCGCAGGCCGGCAGGGAAGGCGTCGGCCTTGCGCAGGATCTTGTCGACGACCTGCTCCGGTCGCTTGATGCGGGAGGTCGAGGCGTGAATGGGGGATGGGATGGGTACGCCGGTCCGCTGCCTGTGACGACTCCAGTACGAGGGCTGCTGGCGCTCATTCAGGTAGCGCATGACCTCGTTCTGGCTCGGTTTCAACACCTCGCGCACGTAGCGCTGGTAGCTGTCGAGGAAGCGATCGAGCTGCTGAGCGTCGTCGGCGGTCACCGGAAAGCCTCCCGCACCACGATACACGACGTAGCAAGCGTCGCGGGAGGAGGGGCTTCCGTACGATCGAAAGCGGTCTCGATCTCAGCAAGGACGCTGGAACAGGGCTACACTTCCATGCATGGTGAGAGAGGTTGAAGAGAACCCTTTGGGAGCGAATCGCTTTGTGTGGGGGTGTGCATGATCGGGACGGCGCTGTCGCGATGGATCGTGGGGCCGAACCCCGACTGGATGGACCCAAGTGTCCGCAAGCGTGTCGGCTTGCTCGAGGGCTGGGTCAGTGTCGTGGTCAACCTCACCGTGTTCGCCGTGAAGCTGGTGCCAGGCATCCTCATCGGCAGCATTTCCCTCATTGCCGATGCTTTCCACTCGCTCAGCGACGTCGTCACCTCTGTGGTGGTCATCTGGAGCTTCCGCGCTGCGGCCAAACCGCCCGACCGCGAGCACCCGTTCGGCCACGGGCGGGTGGAGAGTGTGGCGTCGCTGATCGTCGCCTTGCTGCTGCTGGTCGCGGCGGTCGAGTTCGGGCGCACCGCCATCGCGGGGCTCCTCCACCCGAGGTCCGTCACTGCCTCCCTGCCGCTGCTGGGAATCCTGATCGTGACCATCGTGCTCAAGGAGTGGCTCGCCCGTTTCTCGGCTTGGCTCGGCCAGCGCATCGGATCGGTAACGCTGGAAGCCGACTCCTGGCACCATCGCAGCGATGTCTTCGCGACGGGAGTCGTTGTGGTGGCGTTGGCGGGAGAGCGGCTCGGCTGGCAGCGGCTGGATGCGATCGGCGGGCTCATCGTTGCCGGCTTCATCGTTGCCGCCGGCGTCCAGCTCGTGCGGCGTTCGCTCGACCCGCTGATCGGCGAGGCTCCGTCGCGCGAGCTACAGGTGCGGATCCGTGAGCTGGCGACGGGAGTCGGGCAGGTCGAGGCCGTGCACGATGTCCTCGTTCACAGCTACGGCCCACTGCTCGTGATCTCGCTCCACCTGGAGCTGTCGGCCGAGATTGACGTGGTCGCGGCACACGACGTGGCGGAGGAGGTCGAGCACCTGCTCGCCGACCGCCTGAGAGCAGTGGCGGTGGTTCATGTAGACCCGGTCGACCGGAACCATCCGCTCTACGAGCCGCTCAGCGGTTTCCTGGGAGAGCTGACAGCAGCGATGGACGGGGTGAGAGAGTTCCACGACCTGCGCTTGGTGGGCGGTGAGCACTCGTGCAACGTGGTCTTCGACCTGGCGCTTGAGGACGCTGACGCCGAGACCGTCGTCCAGCGTTATCGCGAGGCGATCCTGGCGAGGTTTCCACAGGTCAAGGCGGTCGTTATCGAGGTCGAGCCGACACTCGTTTACTGAGCCCGCTTCCGGTTCTTGCGCCGGGTGGTACCTGTCGTGTCTTCCGGCCCCGGCTGAGCGCGCGTGGTCAACCTCCCATGACGCACAGAACGGCGTCACGGATCTTGGCGTGGTCGGGTACGGCGGCGCGTTCGAGCGCGCGGGCATACGGGATGGGGACGCTCGCCGCGCCGACACGGCACGGCGCCGCCTTGAGACGGCGCGGCGGGACGGTCTCGAGCACGCGGGCCACGATCTCGGCGCCAAAGCCGTGGAAGACGGGGCCTTCCTCGACCGTCACCAGGCGCCGCGTTCGCGCCACCGAGCGGACGATGGTCGTGGCATCGAGGGGGACGAGCGTGCGCGGGTCGATCACCTCGGCCTCGATGCCGTCGGCCGCCAGCTCGTCGGCCACCGCTAGGAGCAGAGTTCCGATGGCGCCGACCGCCACGAGGGTGACATCCGAGCCCTCGCGGGCGATGCGGGCGCGGGCGAGGGGGACGACACAGTCGCCGTCGGGGACGTCACCGGTTTCGAGGTACAGCAGCTTGTTCTCGAAAAAGAGGACGGGGTTCGAGGAGCGAATGGCGGCCTTGAGCAGGCCTTTGGCATCGGCCGGTGTCGACGGTGCAACGACGATCAGGCCGGGGATGCCCGTCAGGAGCGCTTCCAAGCTCTGGCTGTGCTGGGCAGCCATGCCGAGGCCAGCGCCGCCCGGCGTGCGTACGACGAGAGGCAGGGCGTACTGTCCGCCGGACATGTAGCGGAGCTTGGCCGCCTGGTTGACCAACGGGTCCATGCAGGTGGTCAGGAAGTCCGAGAAGAGGATCTCCGCCACCGGACGCATCCCCGCCATGGCGGCTCCAACGGCCGCGCCGACGATGGCGTACTCGGAGATCGGGGTGTCGAGCACGCGGCCGGGGAGCTCCTCGGCGAGACCGCTCGTGACCGCGAAGTAGCCGCCGTGGCTGACGTCCTCGCCGAGCAGGAAGACGCTGGCATCGCGCCGCATCTCCTCCGCGAGCGCCTCGCGGATGGCATCCGCACACGTCACTCGGCGGACGCCGGGCGGAGCCTCCCGTTGTCGGTAGAGCTCGGCGGGCTCCGGTGCGAACACGTGCTCGGAGAGTACCTCGACGGCGGGTTCGGGAGCGGCGAGGGCGGCCTCACGTGCCTGCGCTACGGCCGCGGTGGCGGTAGTCCGGATCTCCCGACAGCGGCTGTCGCTGAGAAGCCCCTCCTCGATGAGACTGCGCCGCCACGCCGCGATGGGATCGCGCTGCTTCCAGCGCTCGACCTCCTCGTCGCCTCGGTAGCTTGCGGTTTCACCCTCCATGTGGCCGTGCCAGCGGTAGGTCAGGCACTCGATAAGGGAAGGACCTTCGCCGGTGCGAGCGCGCACGACGGCCGCCTCGGCGGCCTCGCAGACCGCGTCCGGATCGTTGCCGTCGATGCGGACGCCGGGGAAGCCGTAGGCCGCCGCGCGGTCTGCGAGCCGCGTCACCCGGCTGTGGCGTGCGACTGCGGTGAACTCGCCGTACTGGTTGTTTTCGATCACGAACACGACCGGCAGGTCGAAGACCGCGGCGAAGTTTGCCGCCTCATGGAACATCCCCTGGTTCACAGCGCCGTCACCGATGAACGCGACGTGGACGCGCTGTTCGCTTCGCAACCTCGACGCCAGCGCCGCGCCGGTCGCAATGAGCGCGGAAGCGCCCACGATTCCGTTGGCGCCGAGGGCGCCGACGCGAGCATCGGTAACGTGCATCGAGCCCCCGCGGCCGCCGCACAGGCCGGCCGCTCGACCGTAGATCTCGGCCATCATGCCGTGGAGATCTGCACCCTTGGCGAGCATGTGACCGTGTCCGCGGTGAGTGGTGGCGATCGTATCAGTTGCCTGCAGCACCGAGCAGACGCCGACCGCGACCGCCTCCTGGCCGATCGACAGGTGGATCGCCTCGGTGGGAAGCTCGCCGGCGGCATAGGCCTCAGAGAGCCGCTGCTCGAAGGCCCGGATGAGCTCCATGCGTCGCAGCATCTCGACCTTGCGCTGGGCGCGCAGGGGTGGGTAGGCACCCTCCGCGGCGGGCGGCGGCGCGATCTCGGGCCGTCCCTCCACGAGCGGGATCAGGCCCAGGAGGGGATCGTCGGCGGCGGGGAGTCGGACGCCGACACGGCGCAGCAGACGGCTCAAGAATGGCAACCTGCGTCTGCTCGGCCGACCGGCGGCGGCCGGCACCAGATTCCCGAGACCGAGATCGCGAAGCACGATGGGGTAGATGTCGAACGCTGGTTGCACCGCCGGCAGGAGCCTGAGCGCCTTCGGCACCGAGCCGCGCGCGATCACCTGCCGCGTGGCGATCGCCTGCGGCACGTTGAGCCGCCCGAGCCAGAATCGATGCGCAACATCCGCCGTTTGCTGCATCTCCACATCAGGCTCGAGCTCGCTCGCGCCGAGCTGCCACGAGATGGGCTGTGAGCGCAGGTCGACGGTGGCCTCGCCATCCGGGTTCCGCCAACGGAAGCGAACCACCAGGTTGCCGGCAACCAGCCGCTCTGAGATCTCGGGGGCTTCTCTCAGGCGCTCGAACAGGGCTCCCATGACGTGGTACAGCTGCTCGGTGGACTCGAACGCAGCCATCTCAGCCTCCCTGCCGGCGCGGGGCCAGAGGCCCGGCCGGAAACCCGAGTGTCTTCCGTTGCGAGCGCCACGGGCCCAGATTCGAGGCGTCGTGCCGCTGGCGATGTTGTTTCGTCGTCAAGGCGCGACAACGAAGAAGGAGGGCCCGTGCCGCCGCAACCCACCGGGCGGGCTTAGCTTGCGGCCGATCTCCGCGTTGCTCGTCGTCGCAGTAGAGCAAGGCTACGGCTTCCTCCTCGCGCCTTGATCTCGGCCGCAAGCCAAGCCTGCGGACGGTACCAGTGTTTCCGGCCGGGTCTCTAGGGGCTGCGTGCACGACCTTCTCGCCTCGGTCTCACCGTGGAACCAGCGGACTCCAGGAAGGGCTCATCCTGCTCTGCGGCTCCGGCTGACCGTGCTCCGCGGCTCTGGCACTCGGTCGGTTGTGCAGAGTATACCGCCTTGCATCCTGCTCGAGAGCTGAGCGGCGACTCCAGCTCTGAAATACTGCGTCTGTATCTCAGGTTCATGCCTGTGAAGGGAGAAGCTGGATCTATGCGTGGAACGAGCGAGCTCGAGAGCTTTCTGGAGTCCCGGTTGCCGGGCGCGATCGTCGAGGTTCGCGATCTGACGGGCACGGAGGATCACTTCGGCGTTCTCGTAGCCAGCGATGCCTTTGCCGGGAAAGGGCTGCTCGAGCAGCACCGCGTGGTGATGGCGTTGCTGAAGGACCACCTTGACCGCGCCGAGGTTCACGCGGTCAAGCTCAAGACGATGACCCTCGCAGCGTATCAGCAGCGAGGTGGCGGGGAGGTGCGAACGTGAGTGGAACCCATCCGTTTCGGATCGCATCGCAAGCAACCGATAACCCCAGGAACGGCCGGCCGGTGCTGGAGACGCATGCCGGAGTCGCGGCTCTCGAGCGTGTCGATCGTCTGGTCCGTTCGGGGCCGGTCTTCCTGTTCATCAAGGGCACGCCGGCAGAGCCGCGGTGCGGTTTCTCGGCCAACGTCCTGCGCATCATCGAATCGCTCGCCGTTCCCTACCTGACCTTCGATGTTCTGTCGGACGAAGGCGTCCGTGCGGCGGCCAAGGAGTACGCGTCGTGGCCGACGTTCCCACAGCTGTACGTGCGTGGAGAGTTCGTGGGCGGCAACGATATCGTCAGTGAGCTCGCGGCCGACGGCGAGCTGCAGCGACTGCTGAGGGGCAAGAACGATGAGTGAAACTGCGTTCGCAGGGTCCCGCCGATCTTCCGCCGAAGAAACCATGGTTGTCACGATTTCGGAGCGGGCGAAGACCGAGATTCGGGAGATCGCCGCGCGCGAGAACACCGGCGCCGAGGTCGGTCTGCGCCTGGGCGTGATCGGCGGCGGCTGCTCCGGCCTGTCATATCAGATGGAGCTCGGCGCCCGGCGCGAGCACGATCACGTCCAGATGCTCGGCAGCCTCCCGGTGTACATCGATCCCAAGTCGGCCGTCTACCTCAAGGGAACCACTCTCGACTTTGACGGTGGGCTCAACGGCAGGGGCTTCGTGTTCTCGAACCCGAACGCGCGCAACACCTGCGGCTGTGGCGAGTCCTTCTCCATCTGAGGTCCTGGCCCGAGCCGGCGGCATCACGGTGTTCCCGGGCTGGGTCCTGCTGGCCGTGTCCGGTTCGGACGCCGAGCGCTTCCTGCATGCCCAGCTGACCTCCGACGTGCGGGCGCTCGACAACGGGAGATCGCAGGTGACGGCGCTGCTGGACGCCAGCGGCCGCCTGCGATCCTACGGCTATCTGTTGCGCCGCGGCCAGAGCTTCCTGTTTCTGCTGCCCGACTGTGTGGCCGGCGCTACGCAGGCTGCGCTAGAGGCCAGCATCATCGCCGGCGACGTCACGGTCGAGGGGGTGGCCGTCCCCGAGATGCGGCTGGCCCTCGGCCCGCGCGCTCTGGTCGCGCTCCCCGAGCAGCCCGCCGAGACGGTGTTCCCGCTCGAAATCTACGCCCATCGTGGCTTCGTGACCTGGGGCGAGGCGCAGCTGGACCTTCCGCCTCTGCCGCCCGAGCTGCTCGAGGCGCTGCGGGTTCTGAGCGGTCTGCCGGCATGGGGTGTGGACGTCAGCGACGGCCAGCTCGTCAGTGAGACCGCGCTCTTGCGCAGCGCCGTCAGCTTCAGCAAGGGCTGCTACCTCGGCCAGGAGACCGTAGCCAAGGTGAGCTCGCACCGCGGCGCAGCTCATGCGGCAACGCTACTGCGCGTTCAGAGCGAGCCGAGCCGGCCCCGGCAGCTCGTCGGCTGCCAGCTCGAGGCCGAGGGCAGAAAGGCCGGGCCGGTGCTGGCAACGGCAAGGTGGGACGGCGAGCTGTTTCTCGAGGTTTCGCTGCACCGGGACCTGCGCGTGCGGGGTCGGCGGCTGGAGCTGGCCGTGGAGGGGGAGCCCGCATTCGCCGCCCGCGTAGAGGATCTCCCGTACCTCGAGGTCCGGAGGCCAGAGGAGCACGCTGCCGAGCTGTGGCGAGAGGGGGTCGCTTGTTTCGCCGCCGATGACGAGGACGGAGCGATCGCCCTGTTGGAAGGAGCCATCGCCGTGTGCCCCTCGTTCGCCGATGCCTACGAGTCGTTGGGGGTCATTCACGGGCGCCGCGGCGACCTCGAGCGGGCGATCGACCTCATGCACGGGCTGCTCGAGGTCGATCCCGGGTCGGTGATGGCGCACTCCAACCTCTCCCAGTACTACGGCCGCCTCGAGCGTATCGAGGAGGCCGAGGACGAGAAGCGCCTGGCGGCAGTCGCGGGGATGCGGCAGCAACGCCGGGACCGGGAGTCCGACCAGGAGGCGCAGGCCGGGCGCGAGGCCGAACAGGCCGACGACCACCGCCGCGAGGAGATGCTACGCCGGGTGCTTGAGGTCGATCCCGACGATGCCTTCGCGAACTTCGGTCTCGGCGAGCTACTCCTCGCCCGGGAGCGCTCGGACGAGGCCATCGCCCATCTCGAGCGGGCGCTCGACTCCGACCCGCAGCATCCGGCAGCCTACCTCGCGTTGGGACGAGCGCTGGCGGCGCAGGGGCGGCGGGACCGGGCCGCGGCCGTCTGGGCGCACGGCGTCGGCGTCGCCGCCTCCCGCGGCGATGTCGCCGTCGCCAACACCCTTCAGAGCCTGCTTGGCGGCTAAGGTCCGCGTGGATCAGGCGGTCTCCATACCGGAGCTGGGTTGTCGTGAGGTGAGGGCCGGACCGCGAAGGGCTGCAGTTGTAGACTCTCTACGGAAACAGAGTGTGATCCGCAAGCTGTCAAGGGAGGCATTATGAAGACCGTTGTCGTCACCGTGCTCATTCTCATCGTTCTCGCCGTGGCCGGCGCGTTGTTCCTGGCCTATTCTGGGGTGGTCAACGTCGCCGCCGACCAGAAGGCACCGGCGGTCGTCGACTGGTTCCTCGGCACGACGAGTGATCACGCCGTAGCGCGTCGCGCCGCGACCATCCCGGTCCCCGACCTGGGGAGCGCCGACATGGTGCGCGAGGGGTACGAGCACTACCACGAGATGTGCGTGGGCTGTCACGGTGCTCGCGGCCTCGAGCAGTCCGAGGTAGCCCGGGGACTCAACCCCGAGGCGCCCGACCTGGCAGCCCCCGATGCGCCCGATCCTGCGGAGGAGTTCTGGGTGGTCAAGCACGGGATCCGGATGACCGGCATGCCGGCGTTCGGACCGACTCACTCCGACGACAAGATCTGGGACATCGTCGCCTTCCTGCAGCGTCTCAAGGGCATGTCCGCGGCCGACTACGCCGCCTTCGGGCAAGAGCAACCCCAGGCGGTAGTCGGCGCCGATCAGGAGCGCGGCCAGGACTGAGAAGACTCACCACGCAAAGAAGACTGTTCGCTCCTACTGTTGCTGGCGTTGCTCTCAGTTCACTTGCCGCTGCAAACGGAGCGTGAGGCGGTAGTCGTCGGGCTCGATCTGCTTGCCGGCCTCGGGGTAGGGATCAAGGGCGACGAGCACGAGCTCGCCGGCCGCGGTGGCGACGCGCCGAGGGTCGAGAGTCGTGTTCAGGGCGACCTCGCGCTCCTCGTCACGCTCCCGCAGTTGCAGGCGGACACGCGCGTTGCCCGCCCAGACGCACCTGGCGCCCTTCGGGCAACGGCTGTCCTCGGCGACAGCCATGAAGGTCACGCACACGCCGCCGTCGGCAGTGGCGGCCGTACCTCCGGGGACGAGGCGGACTTCCTCGCCGGGACGCAGGGGCGCTGTCTGCGACGAGTACGATGCGGCTGCTGCCATGAGGAACACGGCCTGGACGGCGATGAAAAGAGCGGACGGCATGGGTGCATTCTACACCTCGCGACGCGTCCGAATACCGGTTCCCGGTGGTGTCGCCGCCGGAATGGTACCCTCTGCACCGTGACAGCGTGGCTCGCTATCCCGGCCGTGGTGGTCCTGCTGGCGGTTGTCGGCATGACGGCGGTGTCGCGCCACTACCGGGTGCCGCAGGTTCCGCACCGCAGGACGCCGGCGACATTCGGGATCGCGTTCGAGGGAATCCGGTTCCCAACGGCGGGCAACCGCACCCTGCACGGCTGGTGGATTCCTCTCGAGCAGGCTTCTGAGGGAAGCGCTCCGACCCTGGTACTGGTGCACGGCTGGAGCCGGAACGTGGAGCGGATGCTGCCGTTTATCCGCGTGCTCCACGCCGCGGGGTACCAGCTCTTGGCGTTCGATGCCCGCGGCCACGGCAGCTCCGATGCCGACAGCAGTCCGAACATGCTCAAGTTCTCACAGGACATTCGCGCCGCGCTTGACGAGGCCGAGAGGCGGGGAGCGGATGCGGGTCGCCTCGGGGTTCTCGGGCTGTCGGTCGGCGGTGCCGCCACAATCCACGCCGCGGCTCAGGACCGTCGCATTCGCGCCATGGTGACGGTCGGCGCGTTCGCCAACCCGGCCGACCTCATGCGCCGGGAGCTTCGGGCTAAGGGTTCCCCGGGGCTCGTCATCCCAGTCGTGCTGCGGTATGCCGAGCACACCATCGGAGCGCGACTCGACGTGATCGCACCGGAGCACCAGATACCCCGGATCTCGGTGCCGGTCCTGCTCGTACACGGCCTCGATGACGTGATCATCCCGGCGGAGAACGGCCGCCGGCTTGCGGCGGCCGGCGGTGACAACGTCAAGTTGCTCGAGCTCGCCGGGCGTGGCCACTCGGACTGCAACCGGGACCCGAGGTTCTGGCCGGAGGTCACCCGGCACCTCGAAGCCGCGCTGACCCGGTCGACGAGAACTACGAGCTCCCCCGGTCTCTTCACGAGCGTTTGCCGCAACAGCGGAGAAGAGTGAACCACAGAGGCACAGAGGACACAGAGAAGGACACAGAGAGAGAGCCTCGTAGTCTGAGGGGCTCCAGAGCATGGTGCGCTCGATCGGGCGTACCGTCCTTGATGTTTCTCTGAAGGGCGTTCACGAGCCGTAGGCGCCGGCGAGAAATGTCAAGGGGGGGGTCCTCGGCCCTTGGCGATGAGAGTATTGGCCTCACGATTGAGGGGGGCGTCTCGAGCGATTCCCGGCGGTCGGCGGGAGGGCGAAGATTCCCACTCTTGGCCTTGCGACCGCCGGAAATTGTGAGACGGACGGCCGCCAGGCGACCGCGCGGCCGCCGTAGCTCCAGAGAAACCCGCCCCACCCTTCCGGAGAACCTCGGCGCGCTGGCTGGCGAATCGCCGGTCGCAGTAGCTCGCGAGCGGATGATCCGGGCTACCGCAGGGCGGCGGCGACCTCGGCGAGCAGACGGTCCGGCATAACGGGCTTCTGCAGCCCGGCCTCCGGCAGCAAGAGTGAGGCGTCGACTTCAAAGGCCCGGACCAGCTCCTTCACCTCCCGGTGCTCGAACGGCATGCCGCTGATCAGGAGCACGGGAATGGCCCGGTGCTGCGGGCTCGAGCGCAGCTCGACGAGGAAGGCGGCACCGGAGTCTTCGCCCAGCTCGAGGTCCAGGGTGAGGAGGTCCGGGGCGCAGCGGGCCAGGGCCGCGCGAGCATCGCTCAGGGTGGCTGCTACCTCCACCTCGTAGCCGGCCGTCTTCAGCACCCGAACCATGGAGTCGGCACAAGTTGGGTCGTCCTCGATGACGAGGATCTTGTGGCTGGTCTCTTCGCTCGGCGTCATCGTGATCCCTCCGCGATTCCACGTCCGCCCGGCCGGCTGGGCGCCGCCTCTGCCGTTGCTCGTTACCATCCCACCCTGCACACGGCCTCCGACTGCGCACCGGCGCAGCCGCGCCTCAGCTCACGAACCTGCCCATCCCCGACGTCGGACCACGGCACCGTTGGGCTGAAGGGCCGTCGCGGGGCGCCTGCGTTCCATGTGTTTTCTCCAGCCTAGCACAGGAGAGGGGCACGCGCCGGGCGTGGCGTCGGCGGCGGATGGCAGTCCCATTCCAGGCCGGCGCAGGAAGGGCGGGTAAGATGGGGCTCGGAGGTCCCGATGCCCGAGGTCGCGTTCACGCTCAACGGCCTGCCCAGGCTGGCGTCGTACGAGGACGGAATGCACCTGCTCGACGTCCTGCGGGAGGTGTGCGGGATCACCTCTGTCAAGGATGGGTGCTCACCGCAGGGGTTCTGCGGTTGCTGTACGGTCCTGCTCGACGATCGTCCGGCACTCGCCTGTCTGCTCGACCCGGAACGGGTCGAGGGCCGCCAGGTCGTGACCTTGGAGGGGCTTCCGGAGGCCCAGCGTCGGGTCCTCGCACAGGCGTTTGTGAGCGAGGGGGCCGTCCAGTGCGGGTTCTGCACGCCCGGCATCGCCGTCCGCGCGGCGGTGCTCATGAATCGGGGGCTGACCGGAGACCCCGAGCGGGTGCGCCGCGCGCTGCGCAGCCATCTCTGTCGCTGCACCGGCTACCACCGTATCGTCGACGCGATCCGGACGGCCGGCGAGACATGGGCGACGGGCGAGGAGCTGCCCGTCGGCAACCCGCGGCGGGCCGGGTTCTTCGGCGAGAGCCTGGGACGGGGCCGTGACCCGGAGGCGGCGGCGGCGGTGCGTGCCGGTGGTGTCGGCGATGACGCGCCGCGCGTCGAGGGGCCGCAGCATGTCCTCGGAGAGAAGGCTTTCGTGGCCGACATCACCGTGCCGCGGATGCTGCATGCGGCGGTGGTGCTGGCGGCGCACCCGCGCGCGGAGGTGGTACGCATCGATACGTCGGCGGCTGCCCATCTTCCCGGCGTGGTCCGGGTGCTGACCGCGGCCGATGTGCCGGGCAGGCGCTCGGTCGGCCTGATCGTTCACGATTGGCCGCTGCTGGTGGCCGAAGGCGAAACCACGCGCTACGTGGGCGATGTGCTGGCGGTGGTGGTGGCCGACACCCAGCACAGGGCCCGCGCGGCGACTCAGTCGGTGCGGGTGGAGTACCGGGTCCTCGAACCCATCACCGACCCGCAGGCGGCGCTCACGCCCGATTCTCCCAAGATCCACCCCTCGGGCAACCTCCTGGACGTTTCTGCCTACTCGCGCGGCGACGTCGAGCCGGCGCTCGCCGGCTCCGTCCACGTCATCGACGAGACATTCACGACCCAGCGAATCGAGCACGCCTTCCTCGAGCCGGAGGCGTGCCTCGCCATCCCGCGGGAAGGCGGCCTGCGGGTGCTCTCCCAGGGGCAGGGGGTGCACGATGACCAGCGCCAGATCGCCGCCATCCTCGGCCTCGAGCTCGAGGATGTCGAGGTCGAGCTGGTCACCAACGGCGGCGCCTTCGGCGGCAAGGAGGACCTGTCGATCCAGGGTCACGCGGCGCTGGCCGCCCGCCTGTTGGACCGGCCGGTGCGCCTGGTCCTGACCCGGGAGCAGTCGCTGCGCCTGCACCCGAAGCGCCACCCGATGACCATGCGCTACACGGTCGGCGCCGATGCGGACGGCCGACTGACCGCGCTGCGGGCGCGGATCGTTGGGGATACCGGCGCCTACGCCTCGGTTGGGGCGAAGGTGCTGGAGCGGGCCGCCGGCCATGCCTGCGGCCCATACCGGGTTCCGAACGTCGACGTCGAGGCTCGTGCCGTCTACACCAACAACCCGCCGTGCGGCGCGATGCGCGGGTTCGGGGTCAACCAGACCGCGTTCGCCATCGAAGGTGTGATGGACCGCCTGGCGGAACGGGTGGGCATCGACGCCTGGGAGATCCGCGCCCGCAACGTGCTGCGGCCGGGAGACCGGTTCGGAACCGGCCAGCGCATGGGCGCCAGCTGTGGCATCGAGGCGACCCTGGAGGCGGTGAGAGAGGTCTACCGGGGTGCGCGGCTCGCCGGCATCGCCTGCGGCATCAAGAACACCGGGATCGGCAACGGTATGGCCGACATCGGGCGGGTCCTGCTGAGAGTGACGGATGGCCGCGTGGAAGCTCTGACCGGGTTTACCGAGATGGGCCAGGGGCTGCATACCATCGTGCGCCAGGTCGTCTGCCACGAGACGGGCCTCGCGCCCGATCGGATCACGGTGCGGACGGTCAGCCATCCGGCGGTGGAGTGCGGCATGACCACCGCCTCGCGGGCCACGGCGCTGTCGACGGTCGCGGCCCAGCGCGCCGCTCGTGCCCTCGTCGAAGCAATGGCGGGCGGCGACCTCACCGGGCTCGAGGGACAGGAGTTCATCGGCGAGTACGTCTGCGACTTTACCGTCGCCCCCGGCACCGAGGTCGAGAACCCGGTGACCCACCTCACCTTCGGCTACGCCACCCAGGTCGTGATTCTCGGCGACGACGGACGCATCGAGCGGATCGTGGCGGTCCACGACGTCGGCCGCGCGATCAACCCGCAGCTCTGCGCGGGGCAGGTCGAGGGTGGTGTCCACATGGGCCTCGGGTACGCCCTCAGCGAGGAGCTGCCGTGCGAGGACGGGCGGCCGGTGAGCCTGCGTCTGGCCGATCTCGGAATCGTCCCCGCCGACCGCATGCCGCCGGTCGAAGTCATCCTGCTCGAGATCCCTGACGAGGTCGGCGGCTACGGCAGCAAGGGGGTCGGCGAGATCGGCCTGGTGCCGACCGCGGGCGCGGTGGCCTCGGCGCTCCACGCCAGAGACGGAGTGTGGGCGACCTCGCTGCCGCTGCGCATCGACGACCTGCTTCCCGATCCGCGGCGGTCGCGCCGGGCGCCGTCGCCGGGGGCGACCGGGTGAGCGACCGTTTCCGACCCCCGTCGTTCGCGGCGCTGGCACGCTGGATCCTGACCGATCTCGAGCGGCGGCGGACGGTGCTCGACCTGCCGGCCGAGCTCTGGCTGGAGCCGCCCGCCGACGGCGCCCTTCGCCTCCGGAGGGCGGGTGAGGTGCGCGGCACGCCGTTCGGTGTTGCCGCCGGCCCCCACACCCAGCTCGCCGGCGGCATCGTGGCGTCCTGGCTGTGCGGCGGGCGCACCATCGAGCTTAAGACCGTGCAGCGGCGGGCCGTTGAGGTCAGCCGCCCGTGTATCCGGATCCGCGACGAGGGGCTCAACGTCGAGTGGTCCCAGGAGCTGACCCCGGAGGCGTCGTTCGACCAGTACCTGGACGCATGGGTGCTCATCCACGCTCTCCACCGGCGGCTGGGATGGGCCGGTTCCGGTCCTGAAACCGCGTTCGACGTCAGCGTCGGCTACGACCTCGAGGGGCTGCTCTGCCCCGACATGCAGCGCTACCTGGAGCTGGTGCAGGACGCCGGACCGCGGCTCGAGCAGCGGCTGGCGGTGCTGGCCGAAATCGCGCCCGACCTCGCGGGTCTCGAGGTGCCGCGGCGGCTGGCCGCCCACGCGACGATCTCCACCCTCCACGGCTGCCCGCCGGAGGAGATCGGTCGCATGGCCGGCCACCTGATGGAGGAGCACGGCCTGCACACGCGGGTCAAGCTCAACCCGACGCTGCTCGGCGCCGAGGCCGTTCGCGGCCTGCTGCACGACCGCCTCGGTTTTGTCGAACTCGAGCCCGATGACGAAGCGTTCGCCAACGACCTCGGTCTCGACGACGCGGTCGACCTCGCCGGCGAGCTCGAGGCTGTGGCGCGACGGTGCGGCGTCGAGCTCGGCCTCAAGCTGTCCAACACGTTGCCCCTGTGCCACCACGGCGACGTCTTTGCCGCCTCCGAGGAGAGGATGTACCTGTCGGGCCGTCCCCTCCATCCGCTCACGGTGCAGGCGGCAGCCGAGCTGAGCGCCCGCCTCGGGCCGCGGATCTCGATCTCCTTCTGCGGCGGCGCCGACGCCTTCAACTCCGCCGAGCTGGTCGCCTGCGGCCTGACGCCGGTCACGGCGTGCTCCGACCTGCTGCGGCCGGGCGGCATCTCACGTCTTGCCCAGTACGCGGAGGTGACGCGCCGGGAGATGGCCGCCGCCGGAGCCGGGGATCTTCCCTCGTTCGTGCTGGCGTCGGCACGCCGCACGGATTTCGCCGGCGACGACGTCGCCGCGGCCGCCGCGCACAACCTCGAGCTCTACCGCCTGCACGTGCTCGACGACCCGGCCTACCGCCGGGACAGCTTCCACCGTCCCGGCGCCAAGGGGTGGCGCGCCCTCGGCCTGTTCGACTGCATCGTCGCACCGTGCGTTGAGGTCTGCGACATAGGTCAGCAGGTTCCGGAGTACATGCGCCGTGTGGCGGCCGGCGACACGGAGGGCGCCGCCGCGGTGATCCGCGCCGACAACCCACTGCCGGTGGTCCTCGGTCGCGCCTGCCATCACCCGTGCGAGGACCGCTGCGTCCGCGGCCAGTACGACGAGCCGGTGGCGATCCGGGAGATCAAGCGGTTCGCCGTCGAGGAGGCGCGACCGCCGGCGCCTCCGGCGCCGCTGCGGCAAGGCCCGCGGGTGGCGGTGCTCGGCGGCGGCCCGTGTGGACTGGCCGCGGCGTGGGAGCTGCGTCGCGCCGGGGTTCCGGTGACCGTGCTGGAGGCCCGGGAGGAGGCCGGAGGAATGGTGTCGGCGACCATCCCGGGCTTTCGTGCTCCGTCCGCGGCCATCGAACGCGACCTGCGGGTTCTGGCCGCGGCGGGCGTTGAGGTCCGCTACGGCGTGCGCTTCGGTACCGACCTCGATCTCGAGGACCTCCGCGGGGAGGGCTTCGAGAAGATGGTCCTGTCGGCGGGAGCGCAGCGGGGCGCCCGTCTCGGGATCCCGGGGGAGGACGCCGACGGAGCGTGGGACGGCCTCGAGCTGCTGCGGCGCGCGCGGCGGGGCGAGCCGATTGAGCTCGGCCGGCGCGTAGCAGTGATCGGCGGCGGCGACGTCGCCGTCGACTGTGCTCGCACCGCGCGCCGCCTGGGCGCCGAGCATGTGGACCTGGTCTACCGGCGCCGGGTCGTGCACATGCCGGCGCAGCTCGAGGAGGTGCGGGCGCTCGGGCAGGAGGGGATTGAAATCCGCGAGCTCCTTGCGCCACTGGCAATCGAAGCCGTGGACGGCCGAGTGCGCGGCCTCCGCTGCCAACGGATGCGTACCGGCGGCGCGGGCCCGGACGGCCGGCCACGTCCGGAGCCGGTCACGGGTGAGACCGACGAGATCGCTGTCGACACGGTGGTGGTGGCGATCGGGCAGGAGGCCGCCGCTGATCTGGATCGGATCCCGGGTCTGAGCCGGACCCCGGCGGGGTGGGTCGAGGCCGACCCCACCACCGGCCGCACCACCGTGCCCGAGCTGTGGGCGGGCGGCGACGTGGTGCGGGGGCCTGCCTCGATCGTGGCGGCGTGCGGTGACGGCCGCCGCATCGCCGCCGACATCCTGCGGGGGGCTGGGATCGTGCTGCCGGCGCCGGCGCCCCCACGAGGCGGCGACATGGTTGACCTCGTGCGCCTTCTCGGCGAGCGTGCGCGGCGTGTGCGCCGCGTCGGGGTGCCGGAGGCTCCCTCGGGCCACCAGCTTGGTTTCGGGGAGGTCGTCGGCACGCTGTCCGAGGGGGAGGCGAGGCGGGAGGCCGCACGCTGCGTCGAATGCGACCTGCTGTGCTCGACCTGCGCCACGGTCTGTCCCAACCGCGCCTTCTTCACCTACCAGGTGGCCCCCTTCAGCGTCAACTTGCCGCGGCTGAGGATCCACGACGGCCACCTCGAGCGTAGCGGCCGAGAGCGCCGCCGAGTTGCGCAGGAGCATCAGGTTGCGGTTGTCAACGACCTCTGCAACGCCTGCGGCAACTGTGCCGAATTCTGCCCCACGGCGGGCGCACCGGAGCAGGACAAGCCGCGCATCGTCCTCGATCCGGCGGCCTTCGCCGCCCTGGATGACAACGTCGTCCTGCCCGCCTGGGGAAACGGCCAGCTCGAGCTTCGGGCCCGCTATCGAGGCGCGGAGCACAGCCTCGCGTGGGGCCCCAACCTCCGCTACACGGGGCCCCAGGTTACCGCCGAGCTCGATCCGGAGACCGCTGAGGTGACGGCGCTGGCCACCGCACCGGAAGCTGCCGATGGCATCGATGTCGACTGGGGGCCCTGCATGGTCCTGCTGGTGCTGGGACGCGGGCTTCTCGCTTCGGCGCCGGGTCTGCTCGCGGCAACGGAGTTGGGACTTCCGCAGCGAACACGGGCTTTCACGTGAGCCGGTTCCTGCGCTATCGTTGATGACGTGAGAACCCGGCTCCTCAACCTGGTGATTCCGGCGAGCGGTGATGAGCGGCGCGCCGCCGAGCTGCTCCTGGAGGATGGGCGAATCGATGCCGTCCTCGACCCGGGAGCGGAGGTGCATGCGGACGAGGTCGGCGACCTCGGCGGCGCCCTGGTGCTCCCCGGTGCAATCGATTGCCACGTACACTTTGACGACCCGGGCTTTACCCAACGCGAGGACTTCGCCTCCGGCAGCCGGGCGGCGGCCGCGGGCGGCGTCACCTGCATCGCGGACATGCCGTGCACCTCGATCCCGCCGGTGACCGAGGTTGACGCCCTCGACGCGAAGCTGGCGGTGATCCGGCCCAAGGCTCTGGTCGACTTCATGCTGTGGGGCGGGGTCTCCGCCAACGTCATGGAGAGGCCGGGCTGGGCGCGCAGGCTCGAAGAGCTGGTGGAGGCCGGGGTGGCCGCGGTCAAGATTTACCTGCTCTCCGGGATGGAGACATTCCGTGATCTCGACGCCGGCCAGGCGCGTCGGGTCCTGGAGGTGACCGCCCGGCTCGGCGTTCCCGTCGGGGTCCACGCAGAGCAGCGTTCCCTGGTCAGGGAGCTGACGGCGTCCGCCCGCGTGCGCGGCGGCGACGCCCCTCTCGACTATGCGGCGAGCCGGCCCGCGGAGGCCGAGGTGCGCGCGGTCGAGACCGTCATCGGCCTTTGTCGGGCCACCCGCGCCCGCATTCACCTCGTGCACCTTGCCTCCGGCCGGGCGCTTGACCTGGTGACCGCGGCGCGGCAGGAGGGGCTGCCGTTGACGGCGGAAACGTGCCCCCATTTCCTCGCCCACACGGTGGACGATCTCGAGCGGCTCGGCTCGCTGCTCAAGACGGCGCCGGTTGTGAAGTCTGCCGCGGACCGCGACCGCTTGTGGCGCGGCCTCGCCGGCGGAGAGCTGCAGCTGGTGGCCTCCGACCACGCCGCCGGGGTGTGGCCGGAGGAGAAGCATACCGGCTCGATCTGGAGTGACTACGGCGGCGTGCCGGGCGTCGAGCTGATGCTCCCATACCTGTACTCCGAGGGCGTGCGCCGTGGCCGTCTGACTCTCGAACGGCTGGTCGAGGTCGCCTCTGCGGCGCCGGCGGCGCTGCTCGGCGTCGGCCACAAGAAAGGGCGGCTGGAAGCCGGCTTCGACGCCGACCTGGCGGTGATCGACGAGAATGCCGAGTGGACCGTGCATGCCGAGGAGCTGCACAGCAAGAACCGCTACACGCCGCTCGACGGCTGGGCGTTCACGGGCCGCGTGCGGGAGACCTGGGTCCGAGGCCGGCGCGTCTTCTGTCGAGACGAGAACGGTGACGAGTGGTTCGCCGTACCTCCCACCGGATGTTGGATCCGACGCGGAGGCGAGGCATGAGCGCCGTCACGATCGCCGGCCCGGGGGTCGTTGTGACCGCCTTCGACGGCGGCAGGGTCCTGGAGCAGGCCGGTGTGGCCTGGGAGGGCGAGCGCGTCGTGGCGGTAGGACCGATGGAGAAGCTGCAACGGGCCTTCCCGAGCGCCTCCCGCCTGGATGCGCGGGGCGGCATGATCCTGCCCGGCCTCGTCAACCTCCACCACCACTTCTACTCGGCCTTGGTTCGGGGCCTCGACCCGGAGAGGCCCCTCGCCAGCTTCGGCGAGGTGCTCGATCACCTGTGGTGGCGGTTCGACCGCGCGCTCGGTCCGGAGACGGTGCGGTTGTCGGCCGCGCTGTCGGTAGCGGAGTGCATCTCGTGTGGCTGCACCACGGTCTTTGACCACCACTCGTCCCCCTCCTGCCTTCGCGGCAGCCTCGATCTGATCGCGGCCGCGGTGAAGGAAGGCGGAATCTCGGCGGTGCTGTGCTACGAGGCAAGTGATCGCAACGGGCATCGGGAGGCGCTTGCAGGTCTCAAGGAGACGCTGGACTTCGCGGTCCGCCACCGAGCGGACCCGCGTCTGCGCGGGATGGTCGGGCTGCACGCGTCGTTCACGGTCGCGGACAGCACGTTGCGCAGCGCAGCGCGGCGGCGTCCGGCCGGAGTGGGGGTCCACCTTCACGTTGCCGAAGGCAGTCTCGATGTCGACGCTTCCCGTCAGAGCTACGGCGCCGACCCGGTCGAACGCCTCGAGCGGGCGGGTCTTCTCGACCGGCACGCCTTCCTCGTTCACGGCGTTCACCTCGACACGACGGCTCTGGACGCGGTGGCGGATGCCGGAGCGGTGATCGTCCACAACCCGGAGTCGAACGCCAACAACGGCGTCGGCCGCCTGGACGTGGCCGCTGCGACCCGCCACGGGTGCGCGGTCGGGCTGGGTACCGACGGCATGTCCTCGAGCATGCTGCGGGCTCTGCGCGCCGCGTTCCTCAGCGCGCGGGGCGGCGCGAGAGACCCGTCGGCCGGTTTCGAGGCGGTCCCGTCGCTGCTGGCGACGAACGCCGCGGTTGCCGCCCGCGTCTTCGACGAGCCGCTTCTCGGCACGCTCGAGGCCGGTGCCCCCGCCGACCTCGCTGTCCTCGACGGGGTGCCGCCGACCCCGGTTGATGCCGGCAACGCCTTCTCTCACCTCGTCTACGGCGCGGCCGAGGCGCGGGTGCGTCACACGGTGGCTCGCGGGCGGATCCTCCTACGTGACTTTCAGCACACCTCACTCGACCCAGCGTCCCTGGCGCTCCTGGCGCGGGCGGCGGCACCGTCGCTGTGGCGGCGTTTCCGGGAGCTGTAGGTCCGGATCATTCACTTGCGGTCGACTGCGACATCGCTGTGCTCTTCGCGTCTCGCCTCTTGGGTGACTTCCCGGACCTCCTGTCTCAATCCCCCAATCCCTCAATCCCTCAGCAGAAGTGGATACCCCTCGACACAGCTACAGGGGAGTATTATGGAACTCACAAGCCCGTGTTGATGCTCGTGAGCTCGGGAGTACCCCGAGGGGAGGTTCATTGTGACGCCGTTGCTGGTCCTTGCCTACGTCGCGGCCGGAGCTGTCGTCGCCGGTGCAGCGTACCTGCTCTTCAGGCTCGTCCGTCCGGTCGTCGGGCGCAGGGGCAGGAGGTGGGTCGAGCGCTCCGAGGTGGACCGGCGCCGGCGGCAGGGCTCGGTCCCGAAGGAACGCCGCAAGGGACTCCGGCGCCAGGCGGACATCGCCAAGAAGTTTCTCGACCGCGTCGAGGGGTGAGGTTCTGACTGAGCCGGCGGCTCGCGCAGGTGCAGGCGGGGTCGGACCGCCCCTTGCCGCACATCGGCGTCAGAATCCGAAGCGGAACCCCTCCTGGTACGAGGAATCGTTGGTCGTGTTGTTGACGGTTGTCACGTAGGAGATGATCGCGCCCTCCGCGGACGAGACCCCGGCCCTGAGGATCAGGCCCTGCCGTTGACCGGCGGTGACCCGGGACAGAACGTCGTTGACCTGGACCATGTCGAACGGCTGCAGATCGACCGTGAACGAGGAGCTTCCCGGCGCGGGGGCGCCATCCGCAGTGAAGATCTCCACGAGCACGCTCTCGGCCACCGGGGAGACGTTCACGATTCCCATGTTGACGCGGTTGGAGTTGTTCTGGTCGACCACCATGCGCAGCGTCCCAGCCTGGCCCGTCCCGGCCACCGAGGCGCCAGTCAGGGGAATGCTGGGCACCGTCTGACCGTACTCGCCGCTGCCGTCCTTGCCGGGCGTCCAGGTGCGGCTGACGACCACCACCGGGCCATCGGCAAGGTAGTGGACGCTGCCCACGCCGGTGGTGTGGAACACGTTCGCCACGATGTCTGTCATCGAGACGACCGGCTGGTCGAGCGGAATGACGATGCTCTGGACGTTGGTATTGTCGTGGCCCGCCGAGTTGAACCACAGGTGAACGACACTCGCTCCCTGCTGGTAGATCCAGACGTCCGTGGTCCAGAACGAACTCAGCTTGCCGGTGGTGTGGGCCACAACCGGGATGTAGCCCTCCAGGTGGCCCGGCGCGGCGAGCGCCGGCGCCGCGATGGCTACCGATGCGACGAGAACGAGAGTGGCGAGAGCCTTCTTCATGGCCGGCGCCTCCTCATGGTCATGCCGCCCATCATGCCGCCGCCGTAGCCGCCGTCTCCGGTACCGGTTCCCATGAACCAGTCGTTCACCAGCACGACCACCACCAGGTTGCCGTCGGTGGCCGGCATCATCGGCCAGCCATCGGTGAAGGAGACGCTCCAGCGCTCGGTGCCGTCCGGCGCGAGGTCGATCAGCGACCGTGAGAGAGTCGGCGGAGAGCCCTGGTTCCCGGCAGTGCCCGTGAGGTTCATGTTAGAGACCAGCAGGCTGCCGTCATCGGCGACGATCATCATTCCCGACCGGCCGAGCATGGCGCCGCCCGATCCGATGCTGCCGCCGCCGTGGGCGAGGGCAAGGCCGCTGGTTCCGAGCGCGATGAGACTGAAAGCTGCAATCACGATTTTCCTCTTCACGGTTTCCTCCAGTAACGGTTCCTGAGTTGTCGGGCCACGCGGCGACCTGCCGCCGGGTGGTGAGCAAGCGAGAGAATGAGTGTTGGGGGGCAGCGGCTGCGCCCCCGGCAGCGACCCCGTGGCGCTCCTGCCGGGAGCGTGGGACAATGCTGGCCGTGGCTCCCGCCCGAAGCCCGGCACCGGCTCCCGGCAATGCCCAAAGACCCCATGTCAGTGGTCGTGAGGCGTTGACCCGGATGGCCTGGGTAGCCGTGTTCGGCTTCCTGTTGTTCGGCAACTGGGAGTGGCTGCAGACGCCGTTTTACGACAACGACGGGCTGTCTTTGACCACCGTCGTGTGGTATCGGCTCCATTGCACGGCGGTCGACGTCTTGATCCTCATCGCATGCGTGGCGGCGACCGGCCTGCTCGTCCGGAACCTCGGCTGGCTGCAGCATCCCCAGCCGCGTCACCTGGCGATCCTGGCCCTTCTGGGCACCTCCTATACGGGTCTCAGCGAGCAGATTAACGTCTCCATTCGTGGCAGCTGGGCCTACTCCTCGCTGATGCCGGTGGTACCCGGCACTAGCGTAGGCGTGGTTCCGTTGGCGCAGTGGCTGGTACTCCCGGCCCTGGCCGTCTGGCTCGCCTCGCGTCATCGCGGCTAGCTAGCACCCCTCCGGCGCGTCAGCCGGGAGTGGGAAAGTGCGCGTCACGAGGCAGCCTCCCCATAGACCCGCCCGACGGCCCGAACGATCTCATCGACGCTGCGGCCCTCCTGGAGGCGCTTCGCGATGAACGCCTTGACCTCATGCGCACCGCGGTCACGGCTGCAGTCGCAGTCGACCAGCCGGAGCTGGCAGTTGCCGCAGGGGCAGTCGACGAGCGCCGCGACCATGGCCAGGTCCGGCGCCGCCCGCGTGGGTACCGGCATCACCTCGGCCGCCGCCGTATTGGGCGGGCCGTAGCGCTTGGACATCTCGGCCACCGTCTGCTCGACGTCGAGCCCGCGGGCGAGGAGCTCTACGATGGCGGTCTTCATCTCCGTGGCGCCCTTCGGCGAGTCGCAGGTGCAGTCGGTCAGGTTACTCAAGTCGCAGCGGCCGCATTGACAGCGAAACATCTTCTCGACCTGGCCGACCCGCGGGTCTCTGAGCTCCGCCGACAGGATGTCGGTGTTGACGGATGGGAGGGTCGCTTGGGGTGCGGGAGGCGGCGCCGATCGATCGCGGATCACAATCACCATCGCGGTCATGCCGATGGCGACGACGGCGCCGATGATGAGCCAGCCGGGGTCGAGGCGTCTGTTGAGGACGTCTCGTCCGCCGGCCCGCGCCGGTTTGGCGGGTCGCTTTCTGTTCTTCTTAGTAGTCATGGTTCCTCACTCATCTCACACCGCCGCCCGGCGCAGCCTCAGGGCGTTGCTGACCACCGAGACCGAGCTGAAGCTCATTGCCGCGGCGGCGATGATGGGCGACAGCAGCAGGCCGAAGAACGGGTAAAGAACGCCGGCGGCGATCGGTACGCCCACCGAGTTGTAGGCGAACGCCCAGAACAGGTTCTGCCTGATGTTGCGCATGGTGGCGCGGGACAGCCGCCGGGCGCGCACGATCCCGCGCAGGTCGCCCTTGACCAGGGTCACGCCGGCGCTTTCCATGGCGATGTCGGTACCGGTGCCCATGGCGATGCCGACCTGCGCCTGGGCCAGGGCGGGCGCGTCGTTGATGCCGTCGCCGGCCATGGCTACGATCCGCCCTTCGCCCTGCAGGCGCTTGACGACCTCGGCCTTCTGGTCGGGCAGGACCTCGGCAATAACCTCGTCGATGTCGAGCTTGCGCGCCACCGCCTCGGCGGTTGTTCGGCTGTCGCCGGTGAGCATGACCACGCGCAGCTTCTCGTCGTGGAGCTCCTTGATCGCCTGCGGGGTGGTCTCCTTCACGGGGTCGGCCACCCCGACCAGCCCGGCCGCGGCGCCGTCGATGGCCACGAACATGACCGTCTGGCCCTCGGACCGCAGGGACTCCGCCCGCTCGGCGAGAGCGCCTGGGTCGGCGCCAAGCTGGTCCATGAGAGCATGGTTGCCGACGGCAACGGTATGCCCAGCCAGCTTGCCCATGACGCCCTTGCCGGTTACGGAATCGAAGTCCGAGGCGTCGGAGAGCGTGAGCTGCCGTTCCTTGGCGCCCTCGACAATGGCCTCCGCAAGGGGGTGTTCGCTGCCGCGCTCCAGACCGGCAACCAGCCCCAGTAGCTCGTCTTCACCGGTGGCGCCCACCGCGACGACCGTCTGCAGCTTGGGGCTGCCCTCCGTCAGGGTGCCGGTCTTATCCACGACCAGCGTATCCACCTTCCGCATGACCTCGATGGCCTCGGCGTTCTTGAACAGAACGCCGACCGTGGCGCCCTTGCCGGTTGCCACCATGATGGACATCGGCGTCGCCAGCCCGAGCGCGCACGGGCACGCTATGATCAGGACCGCGACGGCGTTGATCAGGGCGTGGGCCATTTTCGGGTCGGGCCCCCACAGGCTCCAAATGACGAACGTGATGACCGCGGCCGCGACCACGGTCGGCACGAAGTACCCCGCCACCTGGTCGGCGAGCTTCTGGATCGGCGCCCGGCTGCGCTGCGCCTCGGCAACCATCTGGACGATTCGGGACAGCAGGGTGTCGGCGCCGACCTTGTCGGCGCGGATGACCAGGCCGCCAGTCCGGTTGATGGTGGCCCCGATCACCCGGTCGCCGGTACCCTTGGTGACCGGGATCGGCTCGCCGGTGATCATGGCCTCATCGACGGAGCTGCCGCCGTCGATAACGACGCCGTCAACCGGGACCTTCTCGCCGGGTCGGACCCGCAGCCGGTCGCCCACCCGGACGGACTCCAAGGGGACGTCTTCCTCGGTCCCGTCGTCGTTGAGGCGGCGGGCGGTCTTGGGCGCCAGCCCCAACAGTGCCTTGATCGCGGCGCCGGTCTGGCTGCGGGCTCTGAGCTCCAGCACCTGGCCCAGCAGCACCAGCGTGACGATCACGGCCGCCGCCTCGAAGTAGACGGCCACGTTGCCCTGGGCGTCCCGGAAGGATGGTGGGAACAGATCCGGGAACAGGCCGGCGACCAGGCTGTAGAGGTAGGCCACTCCCGTGCCGAGAGCGATCAGTGTGAACATGTTCAGCGAGCGGTTGACGACCGACTGCCAGCCGCGGACGAAGAACGGCCAGCCGCCCCACAGCACCACCGGCGTCGCGAGCAGCATCTCCAGGTAGACCAGGGTGTGCTTGGAGACGCCTCCGGCGCCCACCAGGCCGGGCACGAGGTCGGCCATCGCCATTAGGAAGACGGGGACCGACAGCGCCAGGCTGACCCAGAACCGCCGCCGCATGTCCACGAGCTCCGCGCTCTCCTCCTCGTCGACGGTGACGGTGCGCGGCTCGAGCGCCATGCCACAGATCGGACAGCTGCCGGGCTCGTCGCGGACCACCTCTGGGTGCATGGGGCATGTGTACTCGACCTTGCTTGTTGACGTGACCGGCGCGACCGGCTCCAGGGCCATGCCGCACTTGGGGCACGATCCCGGCCTGTCGGCGCGCACCTCCGGGTGCATCGGGCAGGTGTACTGGGCAGCGGCCGGGACCTCGCACGTCGAGCAGCTGTCCGCGGCGCCGGCTGACTCGGCCGCTTCCTCGTGATGGCGGGGGGCATGCCCGGGCGCCGCCTTGTCGATGTACTTCTCGGGCGCCTCCGCAAACTTCTCGAGGCAGTGAGCCGAACAGAAGTAGATCATGGCCCCGCCGTGCTCGAAACTGTGTTTGGTGACGGCCGGGTCGACCTCCATGCCGCACACCGGGTCGGTCACGACGCCGGCCGCAGATCCGTTTGTGCCGGCATCCCCGGCGTGATCGTGGGCGCCTCGATGTGAATGGTCATGGTCGTGCATGCGTTCCTCCTCGAGCCGCTTCGGCCCAGCTCATCTCCGCAGCCCATTGAGCCGCGTCCGGTACTCGTCTTCATCGATCTCGCCGCGGGCATACCGCTCCCTGAGGATCTCCTCGGGGGTCTTTCCCCCCTCGCGGGGGTGTGAGGGCGCCACGACGGCGCGAATCACGACCAGCGCGACAACGAGCAACAGGACCGGCCAGATCCACATCCATCCCATTCCAAGTCCGAATCCACCGTGCATCGTCATTCTCCTTGTCTCCCGGCCGAGCCGGAGTCGTGCTGGGCTCTGCCAGGCCCAGGGGCCGGCCCGGCGCCGTTCGGCCGGCGCCGCGCCTGCCGCCGGTCCGTCACTTCTCCGGGGTCTTCGCCTCGCTTGCGGCCGAAGCGCCCTCCTTCTGTTGCATCATCTTCCGCATCATCTTGCACTTGGGCTTGGCGCCCTCGGACATGCCGCCCATCATCTCGGACATCATGCCCCCGTGCATCTGCATCATCATCTGGTGCATGGACTTGCGCTGAGCCACGAGCTCGTTCAGGAGCTCGGCCATGGCGTTCGTCTTGGCCTGGCCGCTGGCGGCGTTCATCCTGGTTGCCAGCTCGTCGAGCTTGGCGTCCATCTGCTGGCACTTCTGCATCATCTGCTGGTGCTCCTGCATCATGGCCTTGCACTTTTGGGGCATCTCCCCTTGCTCTTGCTGAGCCTGACCTTCCTGCTGATGCATCATCTTATGCATCATGGGCTTCTGCGGCGCGGCTTCGGTCGATTGTGAGAAGGCGAGCGGGGTTCCCAGGAGGATTCCGAGGGACAGCGCTGCGACGATGTGAAGGTTTCTCTTCGCGTTCATGATTCATCTCCCTTTCGTTCGGCGGCGGTGTCTACCGGATCGCCGAGGCTTGGGTACCCGCCGAGAGTATCGGTCAGGCACGGTTGGTACTGCCGCCGGCCATGCCCCAGTGCCTCCAGAAGAAGTTGTGTAGAGGCACGAAGAGGAGCCCGGCATAGGCCCCGAGCAGGAAGCTCTCGACCAGGCCGACCACAAAGCTCCCGATCGTGATCCACTGGAATCCGACAGCACCGCTTCGAGAGATGTGTGCATACGGAACCTTGCTCCCTGGCCGTGTTATGCCCCCCGGGCCCTGCGAGGCGCGCCCGGGGGGCGTGAACGATGAACCCTACTTCGATACGACTTCGCCGCAGCCGGCCATCTTCTGCCCCAAGTAGGGGTTGCCGATCTCACCGGCGGGCTGCAGCCAGCTCTTCTTGGCCATCGGGCAGTAGACGACGACGGGGCCGTCGCAGCCGGCCATCTCGCGGTAGCGCACCATCGCCTTGGAGAGGTCGCCAAAGGCGGCCCGCACGGCGGCAAGATCGGTGGCCCCGGCAAGTGCCTTCGCCGCCCTCTTGACCTCCGGCAGCAGCGCGGTGCACTCCGCCTTCTCGTTCGCCGGCACACCGGCCCGTGCGGTGGTGTCGAACCGGGCGGCCAAGGTGGCAGCCTCGGTGGCGATCGTCTTGGCATGCGTGGCAATGCCGGTGATGCTGTCGTGAAGCAGAGCCTGACGGATGGGCTCATAGTGGTCGATCATGGTGGCGAAGGCAGTGGTGAGACCGCCCTGCCCGGCGGCCGCAAGTGCAGGGGCGACAACCAGGGTCGCCAGAGTAACGAGAAGAACGAGTCGACGCATGGGTTCCTCCTTATCGTTGCAATGCCTCGAGGCCGTCGGCCCCGCTGCGGATCTTCACTGCCCGCTCGACGGGAGTGACGAACACGATGCCGTCACCGGGGTCGCCGGTACGGGCGGCGTTGACGATGACCTCGATGGCGGCGTCCGCGCAGTGGTCCTCACAGACCACTTCGAGCTTGGCCACCTCGGGGGTCTTCCTGAGCTCGCTCGGCGCCAGCGTGAAGAGGTAGGGCTCGTAGCCGTAGCCCACGCCATGCACCCGGGCAGCAGTAATCCCGGGCGCTCCCGACTTTCGCAGAGCTCGGATGACATCGTCGACCTTGGAGATGCGGATGTATGCCTTGATCTGTTTCATGGTCCCTCCCTTCAGCCGTCCACCGGAGCCGCCTCGTCTTCGCCGTGCGGGAACAGCGGGGAGCGCTTGAGCTTGATGGACCGCCAGATGAAGTAGATGGCCGGGAACACGATCAGCTCGGCGATGAACGAGCTGATCACGCCGCCGACCATCGGCGCGGCGATCCGCCGCATGACGTCGGCGCCGGCACCGGTGGCCCAGAGCACCGGGCCCAGCGAAAACAGGATCGCCAGCACGGTCATCATCTTCGGCCGAATGCGCTTGACGGCGCCGTGGTCGACGGCCTCGACGAGCTCGGCGTAGGTTGCCATGCGTCCCTCGCTGGACCAGCGCTCGAAGGCGATGTCGAGGTACAGCAGCATGACGACGCCGGTCTCGGCGGACAGCCCGGCGAGGGCGATCATGCCCACCCACACCGCGATCGACCAGTTGTAGTGGAGGTAGAACAGCAGCCACACCGAGCCGACGATCGAGAACGGGACCGCCGACAGCACGATGGCGGTCTTGATGATCGACTTGGTGTTGATGTAGAGGATGAGGAAGATCAGGAACAGGGTGATGGGCACGATCACCCGCAGGCGGGCCTTGGCCCGCTGCATGTACTCGTACTGGCCCGACCAGAAGATCGTGTAGCCCGCCGGCAGCTGGACCTGCTCGGCCACGGCCTTCTTGGCCCGATCGACCCACGTGCCCACGTCCGACGTCGTGAGGTCCACGTACACCCAGGCGTTGGGACGGGCGTTCTCGGACTTGATAGCGGGCGGGCCCTGGTGGATGCGGATGGCGGCCACCTGGTTGAGGGGGACCTGAGCGCCGGTGGCGGTTGTCACCAGGGTGTTTCCCAGCTCCTCCGGGTTGTCCCGGAGCTCCCGCGGGTAGCGGACGTTGATGGGGTAGCGCTCGAGGCCCTCGACCGTCCACGACACGTTCATGCCGCCGATCGCCGAAGAGATGACGTCCTGCACGTCACCGATGGTCAGACCGTAGCGGGCCGCGGCCTCGCGGTCGATGTCGAAGTCGAGGTAGTTGCCACCCATGACGCGCTCGGCGTACGCCGACAGGGTCCCCGGCAGCGGCTTAACGATGGCCTCGACCTCCTTGCCGATCCGTTGCAGCTCGTTGAGATCGGGCCCGGCGATCTTGATTCCGACCGGGGTCTTGATACCGGTCGAGAGCATGTCGATTCGGGTTTTGATCGGCATCGTCCAGGCGTTAGTGACGCCCGGGAACTGGATCGCCCGGTTCATTTCGTCGATCAGCTTGTCCTTGGTCATCCCCGGCCGCCACTGGGAGGGGTCCTTGAGCCGGATCGTGGTTTCGATCATGGACAGAGGCGCGGGGTCGGTCGCGGTCTCGGCGCGGCCGACCTTGCCGAACACGGACTCCACCTCGGGGAAGGTTTTGATGATCTTGTCGGTCTGTTGCAGCAGCTCCTTGGCCTTGGTGATGGAGATGCCGGGGAAGGTTGTCGGCATGTAGAGCAGGTCGCCCTCCCACAGTGGCGGCATGAACTCGGAGCCCATGCGCTTCATCGGCAGCCAGGTGACGGCGACGAGAATGATCGACACCACGACCACGGCCCACCGCCAGCGCAGGGCGAGGTTTAGGAACGGCGTGTAGACACGCTGCAGGACTCTCGAGATGGGGTGGGTCTCCTCCGAGTGGATCTTGCCTCTGACGAACCAGTACATGAGCACCGGGATGATGGTTACTGCCACCAGCGAGGCGAGGCCCACCGAGTAGGTCTTGGTGAACGCCAGCGGCTTGAAGAGGCGGCCCTCCTGCGCCTGCAGGGTGAAGATCGGCATGAACGAGACCGTGATCACGAGCAGGCTGAAGAACAGGGTCGGCCCGACCTCCTGCGCCGAGCGCAGGATGATCTCGAAGTGGCTTCGCTTGCCCCTCCACTCCTCGTAGTGCTTGTGGGCGTTCTCCACCATGATGATGGAGGCGTCCACGAGAACCCCGATGGAGATCGCGATCCCTCCCAGGCTCATGATGTTGGCGCCGAGGCCTTGAGCCTTCATGACGATAAAGGCCAGGAGGATCGAGATCGGGATCGAGAAGATGGCCACGAAGGCGGAACGGAAGTGGAAGAGGAAGATGATGCACACGAGGGCGACGATGATCAACTCTTCGATGAGGGTGTGTGTGAGGGTCTTGATCGAACGGTCGATCAGCCCGGTGCGGTCGTAGGCCACCGAGATCGAGACGTCTTTGGGCAGCCCTTGCTTGAGCTCGGCGAGGCGCGTCTTGACCTTGGCAATGGTGGACAGTGTGTCCGCGCCGTAGCGGACCACGACCACCCCGCCCACCGTCTCGCCCCGGCCGTTCCAGTCAGCCAGTCCGCGGCGGATCTCCGGCCCGATGGTGACGTTGGCAATGTCCTTGACCAGGATCGGGGTGCCGCCGGGCCCGACCCCCAACGGGATCTGCTGGAGATCGTGGACGTCCTTGATGTAGCCGAGGCCGCGGACCATGAACTCCTTTTCACCCATTTCGAGCAGCCGGCCACCGACATCGTTGTTGGAGCGTTTGATGGCCATTTTGACCTTCGACAGGGGGATTCCGTAGGCGCGCAGCTTCACCGGGTCGACCTCGACCTGGTACTGGCGCACGAAGCCTCCGATCGAGGCCACCTCAGAGACGCCGTCGACCGACATCAACCCGTACTTGAGGTACCAGTCCTGGTACGACCGCAGCTCGGCCAGCGAGCGCTTCGGAGAGTTCAGGACGTACATGAAGGCCCAACCCACCCCGGTCGCGTCGGGGCCGAGCTGCGGCGTCACGCCCTCCGGAAGCTGACCGCCCATACCGCTGAGGTACTCTAGGACCCGCGAGCGCGCCCAGTACAGGTCGGTGCCGTCCTCGAAGATGACGTACACGAACGAGAAGCCGAAGAACGAGTAGCCGCGGACCACCTTGGCGTACGGTACCGCCAGCATCTTGGAGGTGATCGGGTAGGTGACCTGATCCTCCACGACCTGCGGCGCCTGGCCCGGGTACTTGGTGTAGATGATGACCTGGACGTCTGACAGGTCGGGGATCGCGTCGAGACGCATATGTTGGATGGCCCAGATTCCGCCGACGATGGCGAACAGGACGCCCACCACGACCATGAACTGGTTGCGCAGGGACCACTCGATGATCTTATTCAGCATGGGAGGCCCCTCCCCGGTGGTGACGGAGTGACGGAAGCGAAGGTGAGGAGTCAGGGGTGAGGGGTGAAGAGATGCTCCCGCCCACCCGGGCACACCGACGGAAGAGGATAGAGGTGAGGGGAAAGAGGGACACGCAAGGGCCGAGACTATCCCGCACACACCAGCTGATCGTGCGATGGAGGTGTGAAGTGATGACCGGGCTCTCTCTCAGCTGGTCGGGACATCCGGGTGCTATAGTGTCGGCGAGGAGAGCCTTGATGGAAGCAGGCAGCGGCCTCAGGCGCGAGGTGGAACTGACCGCAGTCATCTGGAAGGAGGATGACGGGTTTGTGTCGTTCTGTCCGGAGCTGGGAGTCGCATCCTGCGGTGACTCGGTCGAGGAAGCCGCCCGGATGCTGCAGGAGGCGGTGACTCTGTATGCGGAGAACGCCCGGGAGCTCCAGCTCATCGATGAGCCGCTCGCTGGCGTGGCCTCCGGCCAGCGATGGACGACGTCCATCAAGGTAGCGGTGTGACGCCGAAGCTGTCCGGTCTTCCCTCCCGGAAGCTCATTGCGGCGCTGCGGGCGGCTGGGTTCCGTGAAGCCCCGCACCGCGGCAAGGGAAGTCACACAGCTCTGTTCAGGCCCGGTGACCCCCCGCGGCTGGTGATTGTCCCGCTCCGGAAGACGCTCCCCGCCGGAACCGTGCGGACCATCCTGCGTCAGGCCGGGATGAGCCGCGAGGATCTGTTCGAGCTTCTTGGTTGACAGCCCCGATACCTGGGAGGTGAGGACTTCCCTGCGAGCAGTCCAAGGCCCGGAGACCGACGGTGCAGCGTACGAGATGCTGGAGGCGTACTTCACTTGCCGCCTCCCTTCGTCTCGGCACGCTTCGACTCGATCATCTCGTGGATGGCCTCCTTGAGGTTCGACTCGGAGTCGATCAGGAACTGGGCGGAGGTGACGACCTCGTCGCCCGCCGCGAGCCCCGACAGCACCTGTACCCAACCCTCGCCGGCGGGGCCGAGGACCACGTCGCGCGGGGCGAAGCGGCCGTTGCCGAGGGCGAGAATCACCACGTTGCGCTCACCGGTGCGGATCACGGCGTTGAAGGGCACAGCGATGGCGTTACGGGCTGCCACCGGTGAGAAGGTGACCGTGGCGTACATCCCGGCCCGTAGCTCCCTTTTGGGGTTCGGAACCTCGAGCGTGAGCTGGACCGTCCGCGTCTTCTCCGATACCGATGGCTCGATGAAACGGACGCGGCCGGTGAAGCTCTCGCCGGGGAAGTAGGTGAGCTTGACCTTGGCGGGGCTGCCGGTGTGCACCCAGGGGAGCTGATCCTCGAAGACCTCGACCGTCAGCCAAAGCGTGGAGAGGTCGGCAATGTGCATGAGCTCCATGCCCGGGCGGATAGCCATTCCTTCGAGGCCGTCCATCCGCTGCATGACCACCCCAGATGCCGGCGCCACGACCGAGAGGGTGCGCGTGACGGTGCCGCTCGCGAGGAGGCGATCGACCTGGTCATTGGCTATGTCCCAGTAGGAGAGGCGTGTGCGGGCCGCGTCGAGGAGCGCCTGTGCGCGCCGGAGGGCATCCTCTGGAGCGTCCTTCATCTGCTGCACGTAACGTGCCGCCGAGAGCAGCTCCTGTTGGGTCTGGACCAGCTCGGGCGCGTAGACGTCGAACAGGTGCTCGCCCTTCTTCACCGGCTGGCCTACGTAGTTAACCGACACCTTCTGGACGAACCCGGGGTACTTGGTGGTGACCGAGACCATCTTCTCCTGGTCGTAGTCGAGGTAGCCGACGGTGCGGATCTGCCGCGACACGTCGCGCCGTTGTACGACCTCGGTAGTCACGTTCATGTTCTGCTGCACGGTGGGGTCGATCGTGACCGTTGCGCCGTTGGTGGCAGCCGTTTGGGCCTCGTCCGAGTACACGGGAACGTAGTCCATTCCCATGTCGTCCTTGCGCGGCACCGGCGAGGTGATCGATGGGTCCATGGGGTTGCGATAGAACAGAATCTTCCGCTCGCCCTTGGGTGCAGCCGGCGGCGTGCCGCCGGCGGCGTGCTCGGCGCCCGCTCCCGCGCCGGGCGCCGCTGCTTCACGGTCGCCGCTCTTGAGGGGAACGAGATCCATGCCGCAGATCGGGCATGTGCCGGGATGGTCCTCGATGACCTGCGGGTGCATGCCGCAGGTCCAGAGCGGCTTGTGCTCATGGGCGGCGGCATCCTGTGCGCCGGGGCGAGGGGCGGCTGTCGTCGACGTCTGGTGAAGGCCGAGCCAGCCGTCCACCGGACTGATTCCGAGCGGATCGACGACCAGGAACAGCATCACCAGCGCCCCGGCCAGCGCCCACAGCAGGGCGCGCAGGGTGGCTCCTCCGTTCCGAAGATGCCGGCGGGCGGTCGGGTCTGAAGGTGTCGTGTGTTTCATTGTGCGTTCTCCATCGCGTGGCTCAGCGGCGCGCCGATCACGCCCTCGAGGCGGGCCTGGGCCTCGGCAAGGTCGGTGCGCGATCGTTCGGTGGCGATCCGGACCTGGAGCAGGACGCGCTCGGCGTCGAGCAGGTCGAGAGCGTTGAGGGTGCCTGCGGTGTAGCCGGCCTCGGCGGAGCGCAGGGAGGCCTCCGCCTGGACCGACAGCACGTCCTCGAACAGGCGCAGCTGCTGCCAGGTGGAGTCCAGGCGGTGAGTCAGGTCGCCGAGGTCTCCCTCGATCCCGGCGACGATGGCCCGTTTCGAAGCTTCCGCCGCGAGCCGCTCTTGCGTTGCTTCCTCGACTCCGGCGGCCAGCTTGGCCCGGTGCACCGGCAGGTTGAGGCCCGCGAACAGACCGAGTACGTCTTTGCCGTTGTCCTCGGGGGGCACGGCCTCACCGGCGGGATCCCGGCGCCGGCCGACCACCGTGTAGCGGAGGCCGGCGGTGATGTCCGGCTTGTAGCCCTTTTTCGCGAGCTCGATCAGGCACTGGGCGTGGGCGATGCGGGCGTCGGCCTCGGACAGCTCTGGCCGCCGCGCCAGGGCGACCGACCGCAGCGCTTCCGTCGTCACCTTGGGCTCGGCCGGGGCCGGCAGAGCGAGGTCCGGCAGTGATGTTCCATCGGGCCGGTCGCGTAGGGCGTTGAGGCGGGCTTCGAGGGATGCCCGCCGGGTACCGATGTCGAGCAGCCGGGTGTCGTCGCGGGTGATCTCGGCCTGGATCTTGATGACGCCCTGCTCGAGCCCGGCGCCGGTCGCGTACCGGACCCGGGCCAGCTCCTCGTAGTGGGTGAGGGTGGTCCTGTCCTGCTCGACCTCACTCGTCTCGGCGGCGACGAACGCCAGCTCGTACGCGAGCTTGCGGGACTCGGTCACGAGCATCAACCGCCGGGCTTCCACGCGCGCCTTGGCCGCCGCCGCGCCGGCCAGCGCCGCTTGCTCCTTGAGCGAGAGCTTGCCGAACCACGGGAACTTCTGCGACAGGCTGACCATCGCGTACTGGGGCCCGACGCGGGTCTCGGGCGTCAGCAGATAAGCGGTCAGGGAGGCGACCGGGTCGGGCAGGGCCTTGACCTGTGGCGCCTTTTCCACCGCTGCTCTGGCGCGGGCGGCGAGCGCGGCCAGGTCGGGGTTGCGCTCCAGCACCTCCCGCAGGAGGGAGGCGAGGCGGGGATCGGCGACGCCGGCGATGACCCCGGCGCTCGGTGCCTTCTGGTTCTGCTCGATGGCCCGCGGCGAGTCCGGCGCGCCGTGGGGACTGGAAGTGGGCGGCTGCTGAGCATGCACGCCTGCAGCAGCGCCCAGCAGGACCGCCGCCGCGGCTGCAGCGAGAATCTTGTTCACTCGAGAGCTCCTTTCCCGATCCGAATGTTTCAATACTGAAACAAATGTACCTCGACCCGTCGCAGACGGGTTTCGGCCCGGATCAGGAAGCGCTCAGATCAGGAAGGCGCAGTCGGTGAGGAAGAGGGGAGGAGGGGCCGCGGGGAGCTGTTCCCGCGGCAGGTTCACTGCGGGCGGGTCGCCGGTGGCCGGTGGCGTGACGCAGGTTGCTGCTGTTGAAACCAGTGGTGTAGCCCGTGGGGCAGTTGTGCTTGCGGCTTCGGCGGGCTGCTCCGACGGCGGCGGAGTATGCGAGCAGGCGCAGCCCGAGGCCGCGGTGGTCTGGTGCGCGTGTTGACCGCACTCGACGCCGCCGCAGGTGCAGGCGTGCTGACCGGCGGGCGCCCCGGAAGTGCAGCACTGACGGCGCACTGGAGTCTCGTGTGGGCAGGCGGCAAACGCCGAGCCTACCGCCAGGCCCGGAAGGGCCAGGAGGGCGAAAATCGCGGGGAGAACGGTTCGACCTCTGCTCATACGATCACCGCAACGTCGGGAAGATAGATCGCATTCCTAGTCGTGTCAAGCAGAGAGTGACGCAGGGCACGCGCCTATCGAGGTGACCGCCGTGTGAGGTTTCGCCCCGGCGGCGGTACGATCGCATCATGTGCACGCTGCTTGTCTACCGCAGCCCGCTGCCCGGGATCGAGCTTGCGATCGCCGCCAATCGTGACGAGCTGTACCGGCGCCCGCGGGGGGCCTTTGAGGTCCTGCGGGAGCATCCGCTGGTGATCGGGGGACGCGACCCGGAGGCCGGCGGGACCTGGCTCGCCTTGACGGAGGCCGGCCTCGTGGGCGCTGTTACCAACGCACGCCTCGGCGCCCGCCGCAGCCCAGAGCAGCGCAGCCGCGGCCTGCTGGCGCTAGACCTGGCGCTTTGTGGGACCCTGGAACGAGCGCGGGAGCTGCTCGAGGACGAGGATCTCGAGCGCTATGCGCCGGTCAACGTGGTGCTCGCCTCGAGCGGAGGTATCGTGGTGGCGAGCAACCTGCCCGAGCCGCGGGTTGAAAGCGCCAACGCGGATACTCTCGGCCTCGGCAACCATCCGGCGTTCGCGGCTGATCCGCGGGTCGATCTGCTGACCGGGGCCGGTCGTGCAAACCCGGGCGAGGATGCCGGCTCCTACGAGATGCGCCTGCAGAAGCTGCTGGCCCGCCATGAGCAGCCGTCGGCGTGCCACCACCTGCTCGACGGCGGCACGGTGGCGTCGACCGTCATCATGCTGCGGCAGCCGTTCGCCGAGTCCACGATCCTGCACGCCGACGGCCCGCCCTGCAAGACTGCCTGGAACCGGATCGCCTTCTCGACCGGATCGTGGCGAGAGTAGAGAAGAGAGAACCACCAAGACACGAAGCTCGCAAAGGAGGGCACGAAGAAGAGCAAACCACAGAGAGCACAGAAAACACAGAGGGGCACAGAGAGAACCCTCTGAACCTCGGCTTGCAGACAACCACCGATCTGGACGCTTCTGCGGCGCGTTGGAAAGGGAAAACCACGGATTACACCGATTAGAAGCAGAAGACAGACAGGATGTAAGGTACCCCGGGAGGCCAACCGACGTCAGCCGCTCAGACCACTTCGGGGACGGCACGAGCCCACACCCCCTCTTTTCGGAAATCCTGGAAATCCGTGAAATCCGTGGTTGAGATCCTCCTCTACCACCAGTTCGTCGAGTCGCCGGTGACGTTGTCGACCAGGGACACGAAGGCCCACGACCTCCCCTCGACGCCTTTTGCTTCGTCGTCGAGCGGCAAGATCGTCAGTCCGTAGGTGCCGTCGGCGAGCGAGCCCTTCGGCAGATTGAGGACCGTTACCAGCGGCTCAACCAGGTTTGCCCACGGCTGGAGCGTCAGCTCGTTCTCCGCGACCTCGACCCCGTCCGCGTCATACAGGGTCAGGCGATGGGTGATGGCCTGCTCGCCATCACCGTTATACAGGCCGACGTTGATCCGAAACGCTGGCCTGACGACCAATCCGGCGAAGTGCTGCACCGGCCAGCCGTGCGGCGGGTACAGCGGCAGCATGCCGCCGTACGTGCCGCCGTCGGCCCTCGTGGTGTAGGTGCGCGTGAACCCGCTCATCCACGAGCCCTGCTTCATCTCGAACGCCCCGCGGAGGTTGTTGTCACCGGCGCAGGGCGCAAACAGATGCACGACGTCGGGGAAAACGTGCCGGTTGCCCTACACCTCCTCGCCAATATAGGTTGGCGGCTGGCCGATCGAGCCCAGAGTGGCCAGCCAGATCTGGTCGTCCAGCGGTAACTGGCCCTCGACCTCCTCCTCCATCAACTCCGCCCCCGCGCCGCCGCAATCGCGGGACGGCTCGCTGGGGTGGAACCACATTCGCGGGATCAGATCCTGCACCAAATCCGCCCCGACCGTTGGCCGCCAGAACACACCGTATAGGTCGGTGGTCCAGTAGGTACCGTTGCGGCCTGGGAGGTGAGCCGCAGCGGGAATCGCGAAGCGTGTGAAGTCGTCGCCGGTCTGGTTCAGAAGGCTGAAGGGGACGAACGTGGCATCGCCGGTGATATTGTCGACCATCCACAGCCACAGCGCTGCCCGATCCCCGGAGACGCCGAAGATGGGAGGGTAGCCGGATGACCCGGAATGTCATGCCAGCGCTGTTGATCGTCGGCACCTCCCAGGCGTACCGCCACTCTGTGTCCTTGCCGTCCTTCCAGAGCAGCAGGTGGGAGAGGGCGATCTGTTTCCTGACTAGATCCTGTGACCACATCGCGTAATTTCAGGGAGCGAACCCGGGCTGTGTTTTCACCGCCTGCTGTGCCTGTCCGTAGGCGTCCTCCACCGACATGATCGCCGAGCTATTAGCGATGATGACCGCGGGAGCTTGGGTTCCGAAGACCGCGCTGAGGGTACTATCCTTGGCGAAGTGGAGCCCGATCTCGGAGCCGGTGACCTCGACCCCGTTGGTTGCATACCTCGGGTCGAGGCCGGTGCTGATCCAGCTGGGCGGAATGTAGTACTGGCGGTAGAAAACGTGGCGCATGCCGATAGTGTCGCTCTCCTCTCGTATGATACGCCAGACCACGGTGCCGCCGGAGCCGTCGGTTAGCGCGGCACTCGGGATGCCTTCGACCCCCTGACCCTGGAGCTCACCGGCCAGCTGCGCCGCAGAATCTGTCCCCTGGAGAAGAATCTTCTGGATGGCGGCACGTCCGCTGTCGAACACGCGGGCCTCTAGGTGGCCTGCCCACAGAACAAGCACGGTACAAACGGACAGGAGTGCAACACATTGATACCGACGGGACACGAGATTCTCGTCTCGTTTGTCGTCTATGTTCTGTATTGGTACATCCGTAACTGAACATGGTGCGCGAGAGGAGTAGTGTCAAGGGTTGGGGGGAATGGGGAGCGAGGACCGCCGCGATCTCGATCACGGCTCTTCCCGGCCGCTGCCGATCAGGGGGAAATAGGCTCGGTCGCAGTGAGGAGTCCTCAGCCCCCTGTCTGGGGATGCCCGCTCGCCGTCCTCCGCCCCGTCCTCGCCCACCTGGAGAACCCACCTGCAGCGCGCTCCGGAGCAGGGTGCGCTCAAACGGGCGTGCCGGGCGCGGCATCTCCCCTGGAGCGCGACGAGCAGGCTAGCGTGCTGCAAGGGAAAACCTGATGCCGGGCTCCCTCAGCCCTTGGCGAAGAGAGCATCGGCTCCACGATTGAAAGGCGGCTCGAGCAGGCTGCGGCGGTCGCCACGGGAGTCGATGATCCCGACTCGTTGCCTCGCGACCGCCGGAGCTGCGAGACGGCTGGGTGCGGTAGCACCCAGACGGCCGCCGGCGCTTCGCAGCATTCCGGGCTGGGACCCCGGCGCTACGGCAGTGTGATACCTGTCGTTCAGAGTCTCGGGAGGTCCGGGTAGAGAGACCGTTCGTAGCGAGATTCGCGAGGCGGGGTCGAATGTGCGTTTTCTCGCACCGGAGCCCACCGTGTTTTCCCCGAGCCCGGGTTATCCGGGCGCGATCGTAGCGAGAGCGGCGAGACGCTTGCCAGGACCGGGATCTGAGTGCCGGGCTGCCGGAGGCATACTCCCTGCATGTTGAGGACAGCGAGGCGCGAAGAGCACGGCCCTGGTTGGTGTATCGCCGGTCGCAGTAGATCGCGATCGGATGGCCCGGGCTCCAGTGGTGCCGGAGGCGGGAGTCGAACCCGCACGGCCTTACGGCCAGGGGATTTTAAGTCCCCTGCGTCTGCCATTCCGCCACTCCGGCGCTCGGCGTTATCATATCAGCCGACCCGCGGCCACAGCCCCGAGCGAGCAGGCACGACACGGGTATACTCCTGTCATGGCCGACGCGGTGAACGCCGAAGAGGTGTGCTCCAAGTGCAACGGCACCGGCTGGCTGCTGGTGGTCGAGGACGGCACCGAGCTGGTACGACGCTGTGAGTGTGCAGAGGCTGAGCGTCGCCGCCGGCTGCTGCTGGAGGCGCGGATCCCCAAGCGCTACCGCCATTGCACACTGCCGGACTTCGAGATCTGGGACCAGGAGAACAAGACGCTGGAGCGCTCGCGCCGCCTCGTGCAGGAGTTCGTGGACCTCTACCCGGGCGTCGATCGCGGCCTCCTCCTGATGGGTCCGGTGGGGACCGGCAAGACCCACCTCGCGGTGGCGGCGCTGTCCGCGCTGATCCTCGACAAGGGGGTGCGGGGGAAGTTCGCCGACTTCACCTCGCTGGTCCTCGAGATCCAGATGACCTTCGGCGGCTCGGGATCGAGCCGCGACATCCTCGCGCCATTGGTTGCCGCAGAGCTGCTGGTGCTGGACGAGCTCGGCGCCGGCAAGGCGACGCCGTGGGTGATGGACCTGCTCTACTACCTGGTCAACACGCGCTACCTCGAGGGCCGCTTGACGATCTTCACCACCAACTTCACCGACACCCCCAAGGGAGGGGAGGAGGCGCTCGGCGACAGGGTCTCCGCGCGCATCCGGTCTCGCCTGTTCGAGATGTGCCGCCGGGTGGAGCTGCGGGGCGGCGACTACCGGAGGGAGCGGCTGGCCCACCAGCTGGAGCGCGGCGGACGGTGAGGCGGGCCGCCTGGCTCCTCTTTGCGGCCCTGCTGAGCGGGTGCGCGACCGCCGCCTATCAAGCGCCGCCCGGGCCGACACGGTCCCCCACAGCGACACCGGTGCCGGCCGTGCCAACGGCTACGCCGACGCCGACCCCGGCGCCGACACCGCCGCCCCCGCCGACACCGCTGCCGGCGCCGCCGTCCGCGGTGTCGCCGCCGCTGGTGCGGGTGCTCCTGACCCGCGACGACGGCGAGGTCGTCTTCCCGCAGCCCGGACGCCCCTACCGGGCGACCTGGGACCAGGGCTCGACCTGGCTGTGGGGACCGTTGCGCGCCGCCGCCGGGACGAACACCCTGTGGCAGGTCGGGGCCTGGCGGGACGCGGCGACGGCGGCCGAGGCGGCGGGGCGACTCGCCGGCGCGCTCGGCGGTACGGCCGTCGTCACCCGCGAGACCACTGAGAAAGGGTTGGTGCGGGTTCAGGTGCAGTGGCCGGCGGGAGCGCCGGACGACGCCGCGGCCCGACTCGCGTCGCTCGGCTTCGAGCAGGCTTTCGCGGTCGCTGGGGCGGCCTACGTGCGAGTCACCGACGGCCATGGAACACCGGTCACGGCGACCCGCATTGGTCTCGAGCCGGTGGGCGAGTGGCCGACCGCGGTCGCCGGTGGCCGCTACCACGGCCGGTTCGAGCTCAGGGCGTCTGGACACGACGTGCTGGTGGTCAACCACCTCAATCTGGAGGCCTACCTCAAGGGCGTGGTGCCGGCGGAGATGGGGCCGGCGGCGTTCCCGGAGCTGGAGGCTCTCAAGGCCCAGGCGGTCGCCGCGCGGACCTATACGGTGGCGCACCTCGGTGATCACGAGGACGAGGGATACGACCTCTGCGACACCCCGGCCTGCCAAGTGTACCGGGGGGTCGCGGTCGAGCACCGGCTCACCAACCGTGCGGTGGAGGAGACCGCGGGGATCATTGCTACCTACGGGGGCAAGCCTATCGATGCCATGTACACCTCGACCTGCGGCGGCCACACGGAGGACGCGGCCGAGCTGTTCCCCGACCGCGCCCAGCCGTACCTCAAAGGCGTGGTGTGCGCCTGGGAGCGGCCGCTCGGGCTTGCCGGCACCGCGCCCGACTCGGTTTGGTTCGAGGGATGGCGGTTCGCGTCCGAGGTCGCGGCGCGGGTCCTCGGGGTGGCACCGGACGCCCGTCCCACACAGGTGCTGGCGCAGGTGCGAGCCGCCTGCTCCGGCGGCGCTGCGCTCGGCACCGCGCCCCGCGACGCGGAGGGGTACGCCCGTCGTCTGCTTGCGGCGGGCGGGCTCGATGGTGCTGCAGCCGTGCACGGCGGCGCCGGCACCTCGGTACAACGCCTGCTGCGGCTGGCCGACCTTTACGGCGCGCGCCTCGAGCCGCCGCCGGCACGCTGGGACGGGGGTTGGCAGCTCGATGCGGCCTTTGCCGTGCTCCAGATGCAGGGGGTGGTGAAACACGACCGCGGCGAGGCGGTGCCGCGTCCCGACGGGGTCGGCATCTACCCGCGGCGCGCCGATGCGTCGGAGGTGTTGCCGTCGCCGGTGCCACTGTACGAGCGGTGGGACCGCGACCTCCGGCGGGTGCAACGCGCAACGGTGCTGCCCGGCACGACCCTCGAACGGTACCGCGCCGGCGACCGGGTGGTGGCGCTGGTGATCAGGCGCTCCGGCGGCGACGGCGAGGCCGACCGCCGGTCGGCGTGGCGCAGCTGGGTGCGGGAGCTGTCGTGGTCCGAGCTGGAGCGGCGGTTGGGGTTTTCGGACCTGGCAAAGCTCGAGATCACGCGCCGCTCGCCGAGCGGAAGGGTGGTCGGCCTGACCGCGGTGGGCCGCTCGGGCCGGCGCAAGGAGTGGTCCGGGTTCGACGTCCGCCAGGCGCTCGGGCTGCCGGAAACACTGTTCTCCATGCAGCGCCTGACACGGCCGGACGGGGAGGACGTTGTCCGCTTCCTCGGCCGCGGCTGGGGGCACGGCGTCGGCCTGTGCCAGAACGGAGCCTACGGCCTCGCCCGTGCGGGACGCACCTACGACCAGATCCTCACCACCTACTACCCCGGCACCTCCCTACTCGCCTGGCAGCCGGACGCCCCGGCCACCTCCCCGCCGGGGGGACGCTGACGGCGCCAAGAGAAGATAGAAGACAAGAGAAAGAGGAGATTCTCCTGTTTGGGCTTCGGCAGATCCGCGGCCTTCGGCCGCACCCCTCGGGAACGGGGAGCCCGTCCTCGAGGAGGACCTCGGTCCGCTCTCCCCGCCCCGAGGGGCCGCTGCGCTCGGATCTGCCTCCCGCGTTCTCTGAGAGATCAAGGAGCCCCCCTCCCTATTGATGAGGGAGGGATCGCGCAGGAGCGCCCTCTCGCACCCCGCCGCTGTGTTCGCTTCGTCGTCGCGACCACGAGGTCAGCGACTCCTCGCTCGCTGGCGGCGAGGCGCGAGGAGAACGCCCTGCGCGATCCCGCCTGGAAGCCTGTGAAGCGATCGCATGTCCCGTGCGGGCGTTGCCCGCAGCCCGCAGTGCGGGCCGGCGGGGCGGGCACGGAGCGGCGCGTCGGCTCGCGGCTGCACCCGCCGAGGACGCCGGGGGAACCGTGCTCGGAGGCTTACCCTCGGCAGCCCTCGGGCCAAGCCTCCTGCGCCCAGTCCCCCGCCGCCCGCGGCGGGATGGCCGCGCGCCTCCTTCCGCTTCGCTCCCGCCCCGCCGCGGGACCGTTCCTGGGGAGAGAGCGCTACAACGGCAGATCCGCGGCCTGCGGCCGCACCCCGAGGTTCCGGGGTACTCCGGCGGCCGTCTGGGGCTGCCGCCCCAGCCGTCTCGCAGCTCCGGCGGTCGCTAGGCAGCGGGTTGGGGTGATCGGCTTCGCGGCGACCGCCGGAGCGTGCTCGAGCCGCCTCAATCAATTGTGGGGCTGTTCTCCCATCGCCAAGGGCCGAGGGAGCCCGGCGTCGGCATTCCCCTCCCATGGCGCTGGCCTGACCTACGCACTCCAGGGGAATGCTGCGCCCGGCACGCCCGTTTGAACGCACCGTGCTCCGGGGCTCGCTGCGCTCGGATCTGCCACCCGGGCTCTCCGGGAGATCAGTGTTTGCGGTCCATTCAGAGTCTCGGGAGGACCGGGGGAGAGTCCGCTCGTAGCGAGATCCGCGAGACCGGTGTCAAGAGTGTCTCTTCTCGTGCCGGGGTACGCCCTTCTTTCCGAGCCCGGGTCAGCCGGGCGCGATCGTAGCGAGAGCGGCGAGACGCTTGTCAGGGCTGGGTTCTGAGCGTCGAGCTGCCGCAGGCATACTCCCTGTATGCTGAGGACAGCGAGGCGGGAAGAGCACGGCCCTGGCCGGCGTATCGTCGCTCGTAGTAGATCGCGGGCGGATGACCCGGGCTAAGCTGTGCCATCATGAGATCGTGCCGCCGTCAGAGACGATCGCGATGAGCAGCCGGCGGCTCGGATGATCGAGGGAGGGGGAAGTGGAGAAAGCCAGCCGAGATGAGGTCAGGGCCCGTGCCGTGGCCCGCTGCCGCGAGCGGCGCATCCTGATCCCGACCCTGGCCGAGCAGCGCGACCCGGGGCTGATCCCACAGGCGGTTGTCCAGGCATTGAAGCAGGCCGATCCCCAGGCGGTGAACCCGCTCAACCTGTTCCGGATCACCTGGCACAACGATCCCGGCGGCGGCTTCGGCAGGGTGAACGCCCTCGAGCTGCCACCGCAGCTGACCGGCGTGCCGGCGCGCATCGTTGGGCTGGTGGGCCGAACCTTCCCGACCGGCTCCCACAAGGTCGGGGCCGCGTTCGGCTGCCTGGTCCCGCGCCTGGTGGGCGGAGAGTTCGACCCGACGACCCAGGTGGCCGTCTGGCCCTCGACCGGCAACTACTGCCGCGGAGGCGCCTTCGACAGCGCCCTGCTCGGCTGCCACGCGGTGGCGATCCTGCCCGAGGAGATGAGCCGCGAGAGGTTCCGCTGGTTGGAGAGTGTGGGCGCGGAGATCATCGCCACGCCCGGCTGCGAGTCGAACGTCAAGGAGATCTTCGACATGTGTTGGGAGATCCGGCGCACCCGGCCGGAGGCGGTGATCTTCAACCAGTTCGACGAGTTTGGGAACTACCTCTGGCACTGGGCGGTTACCGGGCCGGCGGCAGAGGAGTGGCTGGAGGCGAACGGAGGACCGCGGGGTCGCTTCGCCGGCTGGGTAGGGGCCACCGGGTCGGGCGGCACGCTCGGTGCCGGAGATTACCTGAAGCGGCGGTTTCCGGGCACCATCATCGCTGCTGCCGAGGCGCTGCAGTGCCCGACACTGCTGCGCTGCGGCTTCGGCGGGCACCGGATCGAGGGCATCGGCGACAAGCACGTGCCGTGGATCCATAACGTCCGCAACACGGATCTCGTGACCGCAATCGATGACGAGGCGACGATGAGCCTGCTGCGCCTGTTCAACGAGCCGGCCGGCCGTGAGGTGCTTCTCACCCGCGGCGTTCCCGAGCCGGCGGTGGCGCGGTTGGGCGACCTCGGGATTTCCTCCATCTGCAACCTGCTGGCGGCGGTGAAGACTGCGAAGTACTTCGAGCTCGAGGCCGAGGACGTCCTCGTCACCAGCTTCACCGATTCGGTCGGGATGTACGGTACGCGCCTCTCCGAGATGGCCGCCGAGCGCGGGCCGTATACCGCGACTCGGGCCGAGGTTGACCTCGAACGCTGGCTGCTGGGCGCGACCACCGATCACCTGCGTGAGCTGACTTTCCCCGAGCGGCGGGCGCTCCACAACCTGAAGTACTACACCTGGGTGGAGCAGCAGGGGCGAACGGTCGAGGAGCTGGAGGCGCTGTGGAGCCCCCGGTTCTGGACCGACTTGGCAGACACGGTCCCGGCCTGGGACGAGGAGATCCGACGGTTCAACTCTGATACCGGTGTGCTCGAGATGCTCGCTCGAGGAGGGGACATCGCATGACTACCAAGACGGGTGATCAGACGCTGGTGGCGGCAAGTGCCTACCGGGAGCGGATCGTGCGCTTCCTGCGGGAGATGATCGCCATCCCCGCCGAGAGCCGGCGAGAGAAGGAGCGGTGCGAGCGCGTGTTCGCTGAGTACGAAAGCCTCGGCTTCGACGAAGTGCTTTTCGACGGGCTGGGTACCGTGGTCGGCCGGATCGGCTACGGACCGTACAAGCTGCTGGTCGACGGTCATGTCGACTGTGTGGGCGTGGGAGACCGCGAGGCGTGGTCGTTCGACCCGTTCGAGGGGAAGGTCGAGGACGGCCAGGTCTGGGGACGAGGCGCCGTCGACCAGCTCCCTGGTATCGCGTGCGCGGCGTACGGGGCGCGGCTGCTCCTGGATCGCGGGTTCCCGGAAGACCTGACCCTCTACGTCACGGCCTCCGTCATGGAGGAAGAGTGCGACGGATACTGCATGCTCCATCTGATCGAGAGAGAGGGGATCAGGCCGGAGGCAGTCGTCCTCACCGAGCCCACCGATCTTGCGGTGTACCGGGGCCACCGTGGCCGCCTGGAAGCGACCATCACCACTCGGGGTCGATCGGCCCACGGCGCCCATGCCGAGCACGGTGTCAACGCCCTCTACAAGATAGCCCCGATCATTGCCGATATCGAGGAGCTGAACGGCCATCTCGCCCACGATGACTTCCTGGGCGACGGGTCGGTGATCGTTTCGCACCTCGAGTGCACCACACCCTCCCTCAACGCGGTCCCCGATCGCGCCATGATCTTCATCGACCGCAGGCTGACCGCCGGTGAGACCGTAGAGAGCGCCATGGCCCAGCTGCGCTCTCTGGCCCACCTCGGTGACGCCGAGGTCGGGCTGCTCCTGTATGACGCGATGGGCTGGAACGGCGCGTGCGCCTCCCAAGACAAGGCCTTCCCGACCTGGGTCCTCGACGAAGGTCACCCGCTGGTCCAGGGCGTTGCAAATGCGGCTGAGACGGTGCTGGGGAGGCGTCCTCCGATCTCGCGCTGGCACTTCTCGACCAACGGCGTCGCCACCATGGGTCGGCTCGGCATTCCCACCGTCGGCTTCGCGCCGGGCCGCGAGGAGCTCGCCCACACCACCGAGGAGCACGTCGCGATCGACGACCTCGTGACCGCCGCCGCCGTCCACAGCCTCATTCCGCAGGAGCTGCTGCGCGGGGACAGGAAAAGAGCAACCACCAAGACACGAAGACACAAGGAAGAACACGAAGAGAGAAGAGAGTGAAAGAGGGGAAGGAGCGCTCTCGGGCTGAGCGGGAGGCGGGCAGTACTCCGCGAACCGACGTTGAAGACGAGGAGGCCGGGGTTTGAGTGAGTGGGAGGAGCTTCCAGCAGCTACCGAGGAAACGGCGTCCCAGATCGTCGACGCGGCGTTCGCCGTGCACAGTACCTTGGGACCGGGCCTGCTGGAGTCAGTCTACGAAGGATGTATGGCAGTTGAGCTGGAGTCCAGAGGTGTGGGCTTCGAACGTCAGCTCTCGGTACCGTTGGTGTACAAGGGATACGACGTGGGGCCGGGCTTTCGGGTTGATCTGCTCGTCGAAGGCTGCGTTTTGGTTGAGCTGAAGTCTATGGAGATCCTGCTGCCGCTTCATGCGGCCCAACTTCTCACGTACCTCAGGCTGACCGCCAATAGTCTCGGCTTCTTGATCAACTTCAACGTTCCCCAAATCCGGGACGGCATCCAACGCTACATCCTATGATTCTCGCTTGGTGTCTTCTTCGTGTTCTTTGTGCCTTCGTGGTTCATTCTTGATTGGAGAGCCAAAGTGACGAACGCATTGAAAGGCAAGCACTTCATCACGACTCAGGAGTGGACCGTCGGGGAGCTCGAGCAGGTGTTCGCCCTCGCGGCCAAGCTGAAGGAGGCGAGAGCCGCCGGACGGCCGACGCAGCTGCTGGTGGGGAAGACGCTGTACATGATCTTCTTCGACTCCTCGACGCGGACCCGCAACTCGTTCGAGACCGGGATGACCCAGCTCGGCGGGCACGGGATCTTCCTGTCGCCGGACAAGATGCAGATCAGCCACGGCGAGAACGCCAGGGACACCGCCAAGGTGTTGTCGCGCTACGGCGAGGGGATCGCCATCCGCCACTGCGCCTTCCGGGAGGGCAACCAGTACCTGCGCGAGGTCGCGCGGCACGCCGAGATTCCGGTGATCTCCATGCAGTGCGACATCTACCACCCGTGCCAAGTCCTGGCCGACTTCATGACGATCCGGGAGCACCTCGGCGCCGAGACGCGCGGCCTCAAGCTCGGCGTCGCCTGGACGTCGGCGCCGAGCTACGTTCGACCGCTGTCGGTGCCGCAGAGCCTGATCCTGATGATGCCCAGGTTCGGCATTGACGTCACCCTGGCCTACCCGCCGGAGTTCCGGCTGATGCCCCAGATCGAGGAGCAGGCGCGGGCGAACGCCGAGGCCTCCGGGGCGCGGTTCGAGATCAGCAACCGCTTCGAGGACGCCTTCGCCGGCGCCGACGTCGTGGTGCCCAAGTCGTGGGGCCCGCTCATGACGACGACCGACGTCGGGCAAGGGCTGTCGCTGATCGAGAAGTACCCGGACTGGCGGTGCGACGCCGAGCGCATGGCACTGGGCAAGGAGCGCCTGATCTACATGCACCCGCTGCCGGCCGACCGCGGCCGCGAGGTCACCGATGAGGTCATCGACGGACCTCAATCGGTGGTCTACGACGAGGCCGAGAACCGCCTCCACGTTCAGAAGGCCCTGATGGCCTTAACAATGTAGAGGGGAGACTCCATGGCGCGATTCGAGCTCGTGTGCTCCGAGTGCGGGAAGGTCCTCGCCGAGGATCCAGATCTCCTGGTCTGTCCCGACTGCTCGGCGTTGCAGGAGCGCGGCGCCTCGCTGCGCGGGGTCCTCGAGGTACGCCTGACCGAGCCGCCCTCGGCGTGGCCGGAGGGAGAAGTACACGAGCCGGGCGTCCTGACCCGGCTGCTGCCGCTCGCCGACCCGCGCCACTTGGCCCCCCTCTCGGTCGGCGGCACGCCGTTGCTCGAGGTCCCGCGCCTGCGGCGCGAGCTCGGGATGCCGCGGTTGTGGCTCAAGGACGACACCCGCAACCCGTCCGGCTCGACCAAGGACCGTGCCTCGTGGCTGGTGGCGGCCAAGGCGCTGGAGTACGGCCGTGACGTTATCGCCACCTCGTCGACCGGCAACGCGGCAAGCTCCCTGGCCGCAGTCTGCGCGGCCTCGGGCCAGCGAGCGGTGGTCCTGGTGCCGGCGGCCGCCCCTCGCGCCAAGCTGGTGCAGATGCTGGTCTGCGGCGCGCGCCTGATCCCCGTCGACGGCAGCTACGACGATGCCTTCGAGCTGTGCTGCGAGGCGTGCCGCGAGCTCGGCTGGTACAACCGCAACACGGCCCTCAACCCCTACACGATCGAGGGCAAGAAGACGCTTGCCCTGGAGGTCACCCGCGGGCTCGCACCGGAGGCGCCGGACGTCGTCATCGTGCCGGCCGGAGATGGGGTCATCACGGCCGGCGTCGCCAAGGGTTTCGCAGACCTCGTCGAGTGGGGTCTGCTCGAGAGCGCGCCGCGGCTGGTTATCGTTCAGCCTGTGGGCTCTTCGGCCCTGGTAGATGCCCTCGAGCGCGGGGCCGGCGACGTGCGCGCGTTCCGTGGCGCCGCCAGCGTCGCCGACAGTCTGGTTGTCGAGAGCCCACGCAACGCCCACCGTGCCCTCGCCCGCGTACGGGCCTCGGGCGGCGGTGGGGTGGCGGTATCCGACGACGTCATCCTGGAGGCCGTTGTGCGGCTCGCCCGGCTCACCGGGGTCTTTGCCGAGCCGGCAGGGGCCGCCGCCCTGGCCGGTCTCGAGACCGCTCTCGACGCCGGTCTTGTCGGCCGCGACGAGCGTGTCGTGCTGCTCGTTACCGGCAGCGGGCTCAAGGACCTCGACGCCGCCTCGCGGACGGTGACGGTCCCGCCGCCAGTTCCGCCCGACCTGGAGGCCGTCGCGCGCCTTGTCGGGGAGTGAGCGCAGGCGCGGGGCTTGTTGTAGCCTCCTCTGCAACTCCGGCGCCCGGACGCCTGCTCCGCAGACGCCCGTCGTCACCGGCCTCGGAGCGGGCAACGGGCTCAGACCCTGAACCGATTTCGAAGCCCGCTCCGGGCAGGCGACGAAGCGCCTCCATCGCCCCTGTCGCCACACGGGCCGTCGGCCTTCCCGCGCATTGCCTCTATAAGAAGTCAACCCCTCCGAGGTGTTTCTTTCGTGGGAAGAGATCTCGTCGTCGGGGCTGTGAGTTTGTGGGAAACCCGGAGGGTTTTCCAAGGCCTGTGGGAAGGTGGAGGCGGGGCGGGTGGGGGCCAGCTTTCCACAGGCCGTCAGAGTCATAGCCGGGGTGGGCGGGACCTCCTCACCTTCTCGCTTCCTCACCTGCTCACCTCCCGGGTGGGCGGTGGTCCCTACTCCTGCACTACGTGATAGCCGTGCTCGGCCAGCAGCGACACCAGGCCCTTGTCGCCGACCAGGTGGAGAGCGCCGACGACGACGATCGCGTTGCGGTTGCCGCGTGTGAGCTCGATGACCTTCGGCAGCCAGGCCCGGTTGCGGGCATATACCAGCCGTTCGAGCGCGTTGGGCGCATCGCGGAAGGTCGTCAGCAGGAGGGTCTTCAGACCGGCGGTGTCACCGGTCCGCCACATCTTCGTGATCTTCTCGATCTCGGGGACCATCTCGTCCATCTCCGCCATGGTTTGTCGCAGCAGCTCGACCTGCTCGCCGGCGGGGAAGCTGTCAAGGAGGGCGATCTGCTGCTGGATCGTCTCCAGGCCGGCCACTGCCTTGCCGTCCTTCACTGCGCGGCTGTAGAGGTGCAGATCGATGCCGCGGGAGGGGTCGTAGCCGGCTCGTTGGAGCTCCAGGTTCGACAGTGTGATCGCCAAGAGCCACGGCTTCATCGTCTGGACCTCGTCGGGTGACATGCCGACCTGCTTGAGAGCGCCCGCGAGCGCCTCCTGGAGGTCGGCGGGTAGCAGCTCGTGCAGCTGGTGACCCTCGCCCAGGTAGCCTCGCTGGAGCAGCTCGAGCCCTGCGGTCATGGCCTCCCCGAAGTCAACCTCGAACACGGCCGTGTCGGCTGACGCGAACGCCCTGTCGATGACGGCCGGCAGCGGGTAGGCATCGGGAGTCAGCATGTGCAGCGAGCCGAGCAGGTAGACGGTGCTCGACGGACCGTCGACCCTCCACAGGCAGGTGTGCTGGGGCTCTGCGGCCGGCGCCACTGCGGCCACAACCAGCAGGAGAGCGACGATGACGAGAGGTGTACGTTTCACGGCAACATGGTGCCATAGACTCGACGCCGGCGCAGGACGCGGCTACCATGCCTACCGGTGGGGACGGAGGGAGAACGCGGCTTGCCGACAGTGACAACCAGCAAGACGTACGTGCTCGCGCTCGGCTTCGCGACGACGGTAGCGGCGTGGGGGGCGGCGTACTTCGGGAGGCTGCCGGCGCTGATGGCGCCGAGCTGGCTGATCGGCGTCGCGATGCTGGTGTGCCTGCTCGGCGGCGGCTTCGCTGCCGGCCGGCTGGTCCCTGACCATCCGCAGGCTGGGGCGCTGGTGGGGCTGCTGTCATCCGCGCTCAACATGCTGATCCTCGGCTCGCTGCTGAGCTCCACGCACTCGCACCGCATCGCGCCGACCGAGCTGCTGTGGGTCCCGGGCTCGCTGCTGCTGGGCGCGGTGGTCGGCGGCATCGGCGGCCTGCTCGGACGACTCGGAGAGCACCGGCGCGGCGCGGAGCCCTACTGGCCGGCGCTACTGGCCAAGGTGGCGGCGGCGGCGACCTTCCTGCTGGTGATCGCAGGCGGGCTGGTAACCAGCAACGAGGCCGGGCTGGCGGTCGTCGACTGGCCCGACTCCTTCGGCTACAACATGTTCCTCTACCCACTGTCGCGCATGACCGGCGGCATCTACTACGAGCATGCGCACCGGCTGTTCGGCTCGCTGGTCGGCCTCACGACGCTGGTGCTGGCCATCGTGCTTTGGCGCGTGGAAACCCGGCGCTGGGTGAAGCGCCTGGCGGCTGTCGCGGTCGTGTTCGTCATCGTGCAGGGGGTTCTCGGGGGGCTGCGAGTTACCGGTCATTTCACCATGAGCAGCTCGCCCACTCAGACCCATCCGGACCTCACGCTGGCGGTCGTGCACGGAATCTCGGGGCAGCTCTTCCTCGCCCTCATGGTGGCCTTGGCGGTCGTGGTGTCGCGCTTCTGGAAGAACGCCGGCCCCGCCGCGAGCGTGCCGGCTTCCCGGACCGA
>Ga0307425_1000009_pt1 | contig 92238 bp, 73 predicted proteins | sample SalMarWE160330MG_FD_202152 | JGI IMG/M metagenome (GOLD analysis project Ga0307425, IMG submission 202152) | Salt marsh sediment microbial communities from the Plum Island Ecosystem LTER, Massachusetts, United States - WE1603-30 | ecosystem: Environmental > Aquatic > Marine > Intertidal zone >... | reverse complement strand
TTCACCATATTGTTCCTTTGCGTTTGCTTCGGAATGTCCGTTCCGGCCTTCCAGTCGGATATCCCAAAGGCAGAGCTCCCCGTTATGATCACCTCCTGCGGCCAGAGTCCCGGGGCAACGATGCTCAAAGTCATTTTTATGAGGATGAAGCTCGACCAACAGCCTGAGCCCTATGGGATCAATACGATGGTAACGGCCGAGGAACTGAGGTCTGCCAAAGAAGCTGGAACCTCTTACAAATCTCTGATCATTGTGATGGGAACTAGCTTAAAGGGAATGGGAGCTGCCGGGATCTCTATGGATGATGAGCTCTCCAGAATAGGAGCGCTCATCGAAGAGGCACACACCCAGGGGATCAAGATCATCGGCGCCCACATCGAAGGCCAGAAGAGGCGTGCTCAAGGTGCGGCTGTGGGCGATAATACAGATGAACAGAGTATCGATGCAGTCGCACCGAATTCTGAAATTCTCATCGTCCGCAAAGACGGGAACAAAGACGACCGATTCACCATCATTGCCCATGCAAAAAATATTCCCTTGATTCTTGTGGAGAAGAATCTCGACCTTCTTGAAGAACTCCGAAAAATCTTTAAGGACTAGCTGTTCTTTTTCCGTGCACTTCATGTAAATCATAATATCGAGGATGAAGGTTAAGCAATATAATGCGGCACTATCATGGCCGTCGATTCGAACAAACCGAACATTGGTTTTGTAGACAAGTATACATAATATCGATGCTTTGCTCCTTAAAAGTGTTTTTTTAGGTGGTATTTTCTGGTAGAATGTTGAATGAAAATGGATAAGCCTCAACTATCGTGGAAGACAAATAAAAAGAGTAAAAAAATTAATCCGAGAATCGACTAAAGGAGTGAAACCGTTTGTGTGTATGAATTGATTTAATATGGGGAAGACTACAAAATGCCTGGTTTGCTAGCACAGCTCACACTCGTCAACATCCTCAGTGTGTTACTTCTGATCGCCTCCGTATGGCTGCTCGTCATCATCATAAAGAAAAGGACAGGATACATATTTCGAGCTATGATGTTCTTCCTTTTCGTGCTCCTGGCATTGATCTACTTCCAACAGAGTGACGCCAAGAAGTACACGCTTTCCGATGTGCGATACGCCCTCTTCCCTAAAAAAGGTCTCACTTTGAATTACTACATAGATGAGGACGCCCCGGGAGAAATCGTTCAGTATATCTTTGAGGATCCCAAACCCAGGATACCCCTGTCCATGGATGCAAACGGCAAGTATTTTCATATCACGAACATTACGGTCATAAACGAGATTCTGGACCGTCTGCAATTGCCCCGCATAAAAAAGGGAGCCAAAGAGCTTGCCTTGATCACTGGATCAAGCAGCCATGTAGACTTGTACCGCTGGGATGATTATCCCTTGGGAGTTCTGATTATCGAACGGACCCTTTGCAGGAACAAGGATACCCTCGCCACATTCAACTGTTTGGCCTCAGTCACCGTAAAAAGAAAATTCCGCAATTGATTGCCTTTTTCTTTCCTCATATATCCGCTGAAAAAATGAAATGACTCATAAAATTTATGTTGAATATGGCCACGGGAGCATTACCAAATCCGTGTTGGTATAAACACAAACGGTCCCTGCATTTTTGATGGTGAGTGTTTTCGCAATCACCAAATGGGGCACTCGGATGTCATTTGTCACGGATTTGGAAATATTGCCTACATCTATGTTCGTATTGAATTTAATTTCGAATTCAACTAAATTAGAGAATCTGCGCAATGTCTGTTTCCATTGAGATCATCCTCGCTGCGATGGTGGTCAGCTATATCATCGCGAAGTTATTGAGGATTTCCACTGAGCTCTCCATGTTCATCTCTGCGCTTGTTGGCGGGTTGGTGGGCGGCACTGGCATTTCCGCACGTCATATCGCGGAAGGAGCCTTCACCTATCTGGACATCATTCTTATTTTTATTACCGCGACATTTTTCATGAATCTCCTCAAAGAATCCGGAGGGATTGCCTACGTCGTGCGAGGAATCATCCAAAAGTTTTCCAACAAAAAATTGATCCTCTTTGTCCTCATTACGTTCCTACTCCTCTTGCCCGGCGCCCTTACGGGAGCCGGCAGCGTTACTGTGTTGATTACCGGTGGAATGATCGCCGTCGTTTTGGGATACATGGGCCTCTCCAAGGCGAAAACAGCTGCCATCATTTTTATTATTGCGGGATTGAGCGCTGCAGCTCCCCCTGTCAGCCTATGGGCTATGCTGACAGCGGCGGGCGTGAACATGCCCTACGTAGGATTTTTTCTTCCCCTCCTTGTCCCCTGTGTTGTCCTCTCTTTGCTGACGATCTTTTTCCTTGGCTGGCGGGCAAAACCTGTTGACCTTGAAAAGGCCCTGGAAGAACTTCCAGAGGCCCCGCTCCGGATGAATTGGTTTAAAGTCATCTTGCCATTTCTTGTGTTCTTTGCTCTCGTGCTTATGGGGAGGATTTGGCCCCATTCACTCCCTGTGATCGGATTACCCCTGATGTTTATCGCCGCAGCTTTAGTGTCTTTTGGACTCTCGCCTATAAAACTCAATCTTTTTCTTATCGCTAGGGATACCGTGCATCAGCTTCTGCCTCTGATCGGCACTCTCACGTGTGTCGGGATCTTGGTCCAGATCATGACGCTGACCGGAGTACGGGGGCTTATCGCCATCACGTTCGTCACTCTGCCCGTAACGATCGTGTTTTTCTCTCTTTTCCTGGTGCTTCCGGTATCCGAGGCTGTCCTCATGTGGGGCGCCGCTCCTGTCCTGGGTGTTCCACTGGTCCTGCTTTTCAACACCATAGGCCTCAATCCCATAGTGGCCTTAGCTGGGATGAGTGTGATCTGGCCGCTGGGAGACGCATTACCACCCACGGCAATCATTGGACGTTTGACGAAGGACACCGTGGGAATGGAAGAGTCCTACTCCCAAATGCTCAAGCACTCCCTGATTCCGGCCATCCTCATCATGATCGCAGGAACTCTTATGGTGATTTTCAGTAAAGAGCTCGGATTTCTGACGTTATTGTAAAAATAAGATAAAAATGAATGGCAGAGGAATTTCCAGAACAGTGATGATAAGACTACAGAGGGAGCGGATAAAAAAATGATCATCACTGTCCTTTATTACCTCCTCATAGGGATTATTGCTTTTCTCATGGCCTGTAATTTTGTCCGAAGTAAAAAATGGCAGGAGGAGGTATTGTACATTATAGTGCTTTTGCCCTTCCTTCTCAGACTACTTCGGCTGAAGTAGAGGAAATCGATGTTTTCGAAGAGATCGCACATCTTCAGAAAAATCGCTATCGCCGGCCCCGGACTGGTACTCCTCGTGTTTGCCGGGATCAGCTTTTTCCAGAGCCGCCATCTCAAGGAACCTGTAGTTCTAGGTCCGGCTGTTAGCGAGGTCAAACGCCTGAGCGATTATTTTCCCGGTATTGGGGGAACGGTCAACGACTCTTTTGTCTATGTCCTCCAGGGTGAGAAACCTGGCGGAACATTTCTTCTCCTCGGGGGAACTCATCCCGAAGAGCCTGCCGCTCGGTTGGCAGCCTGGGTCTTTGTGGAAAACGCCCGCATGGAACAGGGCCGGATTTTTGTCATCCTCTCCGCAAACCGCAGCGCCACGACCGTCACCCGTTTGGGAGGAGGTTATCCTCCAGATTACACCATACCGACATCCTGGGGCGGACAAAAATTCAGGATGGGAGACCGCTGGTCGAATCCGCTGGATCAATGGCCAGACCCTGAAGTCTACATCCACTACCCCAGCAGGCAGGAACTGGCCTATATGGACATCAGGAACCTGAACCGCACGTGGCCCGGTCGTAAAAACGGCACCCTCACTGAAAAAACGTGTTTTGCCATGACTGAGCTCATTCGCAAGGAAAACGTGGATATCGTCTTCGACCTGCACGAGGCCGAACTGCAGTACCCTGTCATCAGCACTATCGTTGCCCATGAGAAAGGACAGGATCTGGCTGCTATGGCCTCGATGATGATCAGCGGCACAGAGGGTTTTGACATCGGGATGGAGAACTCACCCTATGCGCTTCGCGGGCTCTCGCACAGGGAGATCGGGGATCACACGAACGCCATTTCTCTTCTTTTAGAAACACCCGAGCCCTTTCTAGATGCCACAAGAGGGCGGACAGATCGGGCTCTTCTCCTCGACGGGAAAGATAAATTTATCATGAAGGCCGGGGCTCACGGACTCCTTTTCGAAAGGATGGATGAAAATGGATGGCCGATCGATGTGCGGGTTGGCCGGCACTGTTCGTCCGTTCTCCAGATCGCAGAGCTCTGGACAGAGGAGAATCCAGATAGAGGCGTGATCCTAGCCGATGTTCCCCATTATCTGGAAATCATCGATAAGGGCACGGGCGCTTATCTCCACGATCCTTTAAAAGCCGAATCCCATAGAATACGTTACGAATAGGATTCACACATTACGAGCGGGGTCCATTCAGACGAAGAATTATCCTCTTCTCATAAAAGATCCCTGCCGCGCCATGAAAAAAAGGACGCAAAAGACAAGAAAGAAGTAAAGGAGAGCCACCCAAAAAAAGGCGCTTTGTCCTTTTCCTGATATCTGGTACAGAGCTCCTTCTCCCGGCCCGGGAAGGGGTGATGGATCCCACAACAGGCCATAACGTTGGGACAGACCTCGAACATAGAGCAGATGGATCACAGGAATCCCTCTGGCCGCCATCGCATAGATGACGCCCCTGCGCTCTGGAGGAGGAAATTTTTCGATCCGGTTGAAGCCTGGTTTCACATGCAATACCATGGAATCTGTTCCCATGTTGGACCAGCTGCCTCCAATGTTTATGAAGGCTTTGATATCTTTGCCTCCAGCGGCTTTTTCAAATAACGCCATCCGCGCTCTGACGTTTTGAATCAAACCAGGCTCGTTGAGGAAGGGTAATCCACTGCCCCGGATATCTTCCCAAAGGAGGTGTCGTCCTGCTTCATCCATATCCTCTCCTGTGTCTCCTTCCCCCCCGAGAGAAAGAGCAAGCGGCGGCCTATCAAAAAGGCCTTTTTTTTCCAGGCACTGCCACATGTGCAGCCAATGAAACTCTGGGTGGTTGGCTCCCCATTGCGAGGCGCCAAGGGACGAGATCCACAGAGGCTGCACGCCAAGCGCTTTTGCTGCTGAGAGAGCCGCGATGATCAAGGCGGGAAAAGAACCTGAGGCACCGACAGCGACAACATTGCCTCTTTGAACATCGCATTCCTTCAGCAACCGCACAACAAGTCCCGCAAAATTGGGGTTTGTGCTTGTCCTCTTCGACCCTAAGCTGCCAATTGAGGTCGTGATATTCGAATGCTCTAATCCGATGAGTCCGGTCCCATTGATATCCGTGTTTCTATCGATAAGAAGCCCTTTTTCCAGGCGGCATTCCCGCAGGGTTTCTGTCGCCTCTGACATAAGCTCAGATGCAAGGATCATCTCTCTCTGGAGATGATCCATCGAGCTATGGGGCATAAGTTTTAACAGGATAAAAAAGACTATGCTCAAACCACAAAGGATAAGTGTTGCTGTTTCGTGTTTGAGCAGGCGCTCTTTTGGAAATACTTTTTTTTCCGGCATATCTCTACAAAATGTTATTTATCGGCAACCTCTCAAATTTGCATCCTGTTTAAAAGAACCGCCATCTCACGGGGCTATAAATTGCAGTATCCGGATGAGAAAATAAGTGAAGATAGACACTGCAAAAAGAGAGGCGAGTGTAGGAATGAATTTTTGCCTCTCGAAATTATTCGCCAATAAACCAGGAATGATCCACCCGATAGCTCTGAGCCCTAACGAGTCCATAAACAGTTGCGGAAAAAGGACGGCCCAGAGCTGTGCCAACACAGCTCCCAGAAATATAAACATGACAAATCGTCGCTTCCCGAAAAGGATCATAAACTTGGAGAGGAATCTGTAGATAAGGATGCAGAGGAGTGCGATGACAACAGTCACAAGGACACGTAAAGGCTGGTCCAAATACAATGCGATGTAGGCCGGAACGATTATACCTCCGGGATAAAGGTCAAAAATCTCCACATAGAGGACAGCTACAAGAAGTCCGATAAAAAGAGTTTCAAAGGTCATATCTTTGTCCTGTTTTCTCCCAATAATCGACGAACTGTTTCCCCGCGCCTCCCATGTTTCCCATACCGACCACCACAGCTTCCTCTTCTTCGATGTTGGACAGCCGTGTCAATACCTCTTCAGGCGGAGAACCGGGCAAGGCATAGGTCTCTATATCCGCACATTTTTTTAGCCTCCTCCTCATGGCCAGCGCGTGATCCCCCACGAAGACAAACTTATGGATTCCAGGGAATTTGCCGCCCTTTATAGCATCAAGCCACAGTAGTGTGCGGTCGCCTCGATCTCCTCTCAAATTCAACAAGGCGATGATTTTTTTGCCCTCTAAAAGGCGTTTGGCCCGCAGCTTCGAAAGGACGAGCTGTGTGGACTCCGGCTCATTCGCAGCAAACCCGCTCACAAAATACCACCCCAGGAGTGGGGGTTCTTTGAGGCCTGTCCAAACCTTCAAGCTTCCAAAATCAGGGCACATTTGGGACATGGCTTTGAACGCGAGGCGTGTATCTTTGCCCAAAAATTCCACCACGGCTAAAGAGAGGTGAATGTTCTCATCGAATTCTAAAGACAAACAGCCGTTTTTCCCATACTTAGTTTCACTTGAATCTTTACCTTTAACCCATATGATTTCCGCGTTTATCGCCTCAGCTGCCTTCTGAAAAACAGAATAACTTTGATCCTGATGGATAAAAACGGTGTTCCCCCTGGGGATGGCGCCGGCAAAAGTCGACGCGATGGCATCTCTTGTCTGCCCCATTTGAGCCAGATGATCAAAGCGCACATTGGTGAGAACCAAGATGTGTGGCTTAAAAATCCGAGTGGACTCCACATGAATCGTCTCGGGATGAAACCCCATCAGTTCCACGACCACAGCGTTAACAGCAAGTTTTGAAGCCAAACGGAGAACTTTTTTCCCCTCTAGGATCGTTGGTATCCCGCGGCGCACGATTTCTTCTTCGCCCCCATCGGGAAACAAAAGGACGGGCTTTGCTCCTGTTGTTCTAGACAGCACCGACATCCCTGAATCACGCAGAGCAGCAGCGATGAGTCTCGTGACACTAGATTTTCCCCGTGTGCCCGTCACGCAGATTCTCAAGGGAACAGACTGGAGACTTTTGTGAAGAAACACTCGCTCCACGAGCAAGTAGACTACAAAAAGGGCCAATACACTCCCTGCAATCACGAGTTCTCTGATCGGTCTCTCCTTATCCTCTCAAAAACCGACCCATGTGCTGTCCTTCCAGAAGCACGAAACACAATCCTGTTTATCCAAATATACGAGCCCTTCAGAGATCATCCCGGAATGCATCGATCCCTCTGAGGCCGGAGGCCGCGATTGTTGTTCCCTGTCTGAAGGTCGATGCGGCGTAAGACCTCTTAGACCCTGTGCTCGGCCAAATGATGGATCCCCTCGAGGAGCATGTCCACATGTTTTTGAGTGATGTAGATATGCGTTGAGACTCGCAGGCCATACGTGCCTTTTTCCTTGTTCCCGACAGTCCTGATCACGATGTTGTACTTTTCGCGGACGTAATCGACGACATTTTGCGGCTCTATGCCCTCGATGGAAAACGCGGTCAACCCGCCGCTGATGTAGGGATCTTCGGATGTGTGCAAGCGGACACCCGGAACTTTTTTGAGCTCCCTCTTCAAATACAAGGCCAATGCTTTGATCCGTCTCTCGATCCTTTGCTTGCCTATGTGGTTTTGGAAATCTACCGCCTCGCCCAGAGCAATGCTCAATGCATCCGCTCTCTGTCCCACGGCTTCATATTTCCGCGCGGAGTCCGTGCGCTCCCAGCCGCTTGTGGCGAGGGTGGCCCAGACCTTATCCAGGTGTTCCTTCTTGACATAGAGTACACCCACACCCGTAGGTGCGCCCAGCCACTTGTAGGGACTTGTGGCAAAAAAATCCACATCCATATCCTTCATGTCGAGGTCGAGCATTCCGATCCCGTGGGCGCTGTCAGCAAGTACAAGGATCCCCTTCTCATGAGCCATCTTGCACAACTCTTTGAGGGGTGAGATCAAACCGGATATATACACGGTATGGCTGATGCTGATGACTTTTGTCCTGGGCGTGATGCTCTTTTCGAATCCGGCCACGAACTCATCCACACTTGCCGGAGGCAAACCGATAGGGACATACACAATCTTTATGCCGTATCTTTTCTCCTTGAGGTTCCATGGATGAGTCCCCCCGGGGTGCTCCATTGTGGAGAGAATGACCTCGTCGCCTTCTTGAAGATCCATTCCATTCGCCACAAAATTCATCCCCTCAGTAGTATTTCGCGTGATAGCGACCTCTTCAGGGTCGGCGTTGATGAATTCGGCGACTTTTCTGCGCACGGCTTCTATTTTCTCTGGAATGTACGCGTAGGTATCATAAGGGTTCGTGGCTTGGACCTTGAAGGTCTTCATCAGTGTGTTGAACACCGGCTTGGGCATGGGCCCGACAGTCCCGTTGTTCATCATAATAACCCCGTCCTGGAAGAGAAAATACTTTCTGACGGCATTCCAATACACCCCATCCGGAGATTCATCTTCGACGTATTCCGTGTTCAAAGATTTGATGCTCTGGTACACAGAGGCGTTCAACGTGTTGAGCGCTGCAACGGAGAGCGTTGACCCCGCCAGAAAATATCTGACAAAATCCCGTCTGGAATATCCCTCAACTGAGTTTCTTTCATCGCAACCATTACTATCCATATTAATGTCCTCCTCCCTTTATTTTTAGATCCATTCAATTACGCAAAAACGTTCGGCTTCAGGGCGGTGCTCATTATTCCATGAATTAGATTTTAACCTCTTTCACCCTGGCTTTCTTGAGATCCATAACGCCCAACCCGAGCTCTTGAGCCATATTGATCTGGAAGATGTCCTCTGCTTTCAATCCCCACAACGTGCAACAATAAGCATCCATCGCCACTCGGTTCACACCAGCTACGATCTTTTGAGGCCGTGTGATCTCGCCCGGCCCCATCGGGCCGTTGGTGATGATAAACTCCGTGGCATCCACAATACAGAGTGTGGGTGTGATGACTGTGTTGATATCCGCGATGCATTGATCGAGGTGTTTGATGTCGTTGATGTCCGTCGTCCAGTTGGGCCTGTGGAAATTTTCACGGTTGTTTACGCGATAATTCAGGCCCATCATGTTCTTCATCGTTCCCGTGAACTTGTTCCCCGCATGGTCTTTGGTGATGGGCATGTCGATAAAGACATCGTTGTTGTCAAACTCCTTCATGATCATGGCTTCTTTGAGGGCCTTGCCCTTGGCCACTTTCACAGGCTTAAAATTCGCCTCCTCACTCTCGACTAGCTTGAGGTTGGCGCCCTCTTCTTCGAGCACAGTGGCAAGACCCGTCTTTGCCCAGTTGTCCATTTCCAACCAAGACAGACAGTTAACCTCTGTGGCGCCCGCCTTTTTGCACATCTGGACGGTGGCGCGTACGATCTCCGGCTTGGTGAATGTCCCAGGGTGCCATCTCTGGACATTGGGAAGGATTGCCACTCTCGAGCCCTTCGGGACAAAACGCTCCATTCCCCCGAGAAGATCTACAGCCTTGAACGCGCTCTTAAAATAATCTTCGCCTTCAACAACCGCAATATCAAGCATCTCGCCTGCGGATGCATGAGCGGAAGCGGCTTGGGCCAAATGGCCGAGCATGCTCCCCCCAACAGCAGCAGACAGGCTGTATCGGGTGCTCTTCTTGATGAATTCTCTCCGACCGAGTTTTTTCCCCATGATCACTCCTTTCAAAGATCCCGATAGGATCGCACTTGATTAATAGGGATATTATAATAGAAAAAATAAAAGTGCAAATCTTTAGACTTTAAGGGCCATGTCTCCAGAACCGTGAGGATTTGGAGATATATTGCCTTATTGAATTTCCCAATTGTGCGGCGGGAAAAACCGTGTGAAGGGCTGGACGGGCATGGGACATCTCCCGCGCGAAGATGTGAGGGAAGCCCGGAACCGAGCCTATTTTTTCTTTCTGTTCTTTTAGAAATACCTCGATCCCATAAGAACAATGCTGCCCTTCTGGACACCGATGTGCCTGGAGATCACAGGACATTTGGCTTTGAGGAGAAAAAAAATGGGGCGGTTTTCTTCAGACAGCCCTTCATAGTTGCCCTGTCCCTTACTGATGATAAGATCTGCACTTTCATAGGCTTTGAAAAACTCTCCCGAACACAACCCTAAGATATTGCCGGGGGAATCCGCACCCGAAGATATGATGTTTGCCACTTTATCCAAACCTGCAGCGACAGCGTCTTCCCGCACGGCATCGTTAATGATCGGCTGTTCTCTCACCACATAAGTCACTGGTTTTTTGAGCTCTTCGATCAGGACGCGATCGAACACCGTCTCGCCGGCATTGTCAGCAATATAGAGGATGTCCTTGGCCTTGCCTAAAGTGGATCGGAATGCGTCATAATGATCAATGGCGAATGCCTGCCTCAAGATGGATTGAAGATCGTCGATCATGTCGAACTCTGTGTTGGACCCAAAATCGATCACATTTCCGGCAATGGCGACGCGGATCGCCGTTTCGAGAGGATCATCTGCCGACCGGACCCTCTCCTTCATTTCCGGATAAAGAGTCAGAGCCTGTGCCGTACACCGTTTCTTGCTCTCTTGATATGGATCTTTGATTCCTGTCCATCGAGAGACAATCCTGTAGACCTGCCTGCCGATCTCGGGAGGTGTGGCCTCACGTGGGATCTCCGGCAGAATTTTATTGACCTCGAGCAAGATCTTATGGATCGTGTCTTCATCCGCTCCGATCATCCGGGCCGCGTTGAGCGCCTGATGGAAGAAACAGGGATAACAATCCAGATAGACCTTCATGAATGACAATTATATCATTTCTGGAAGTTGCGGGCGAGGGAACATATCTCTTTCAAGCAGAAATATACATCTCAAAACGCGGATTGGATGATTATTGATTTTCTCTTCCCCGGGAATCCCGAAAATGGAAGGAAAAACACAATTTTTCGAGTAAACAATACTTACAAAAGGCTAAAAGCTCGGGGATGGGAGGACTTATTCATCCGTTCGGAAATCCAAGATTTCGAGTTTCAGTTTTCCGATGATCTCAGACATGGCCTGGCCCATTTCCTGAAAAATTTTCTCATCTAGAGCGCTGTCTCCCATTTTGATATGCGTGGCGTCTGTGTAGTACTCACCGCTCTGCTTATCCACGGCCAACCACTTGGCATCCAAACCAACCCACTCTCCCACATAGACTTCCGGCCACATGTGATAGGCGAAAATTCCCTGGCCGTACATGACTCCGACCGCGGCTCGTGCCGGGATCCCGACCGAACGGCAGAGAGCCACCATCAACACCGTATGTTCTGAACAATCGCCTTCACGATTTTTGAGAATCTCGACGGCGGAAGCAAATCCCACATCATAGTTGGGCCTCATCTCACGACTGACCCACTCGGCGATCTTTTTCGATGCCACCCAGGAATTGCGCTCATCGCCAACGATGTCTGTGGCGACCTGTGTGATCTCTGTGTCGTCGGATTGGCAAAATGTGGTGGGAGTCAGGTATCGTTCAAATTCTTCCCTTTGGACAGGGAAAGAGATAGCTTTTTCTTCAGTGAACACCCTGGATCGTGTTAGGATCAAAGCATGGTCCTCTTTGATTTCTAGAAGTTGCTGACTGGATCCATCGAATGGAAGATCTCTGATCTTCTCTAAGGGAACCCCGCTGACTTTAAACATGACTTCTTGGACTTCCTGTGGATTTTCAAACTCCACGTTCGACTGGATCATCATAGAAAAGGCGATATCCAAATTCTGATCGGATATCTCTAAAGCTTTCTCCTTGGACATGCGGATCGATGTCGTATGGAGAAATCCCGCGTCACTGACGGACTTCCAGACTTCCCCGTTTCCATCGATCCATTCGTCCATCACGATCGGAAAAATATCGGTCATCTTCGTGCGGACATGCCACAGCGATAGGTGCTCTCCCAAAATAAGGATGGTTTCCTCCTGTAAAACTCGGAAGGAGATATCGATAAAGGACTGAGTAAGCGGTTCGAGGATCTTGAATGTGTAATCCCTCCCGGCGCTCAATCCGTCTTTTTCGATGATCTCATCCAGAGGAACACCAAAGTCGAATTTTTCCGTGTAAGGCAATTCCTTGGTGACTTTATCTCCTGAAAGGAAAACGATTTTGTCCGGTTTGACTTCGACCTTTATCACGGTTTCGCTCTGGGACATTTTTGTTCGTATCGTCGTTTCCAGAGGGTTTCTCTCTGCATCGTACAGAGAATCTTGCTCTGTTGATATCTCCACAGGATTGCCCCCCAGGCGCGAAACTCTCATCCAGGACTTTTGGATGTTTCGTTTGAAGGAGAGGCCATTTTTAATGAGTTCCCATGCCTGGCTGTGGCTGTAGCCGATCTTCACACCCTGCATGTAAACACTCATCCAGATTTCTGAGACGGTTTCCGTTCTCTCAGCCAAAACTCCAATATCAAATGCTTTTCCAGCTGATTCTCTCAGATTTGTAGCTCCGAATACGTCCATCCGAATGCTCATTGAAAAAGCAAACGCCACCAGCATTATGCTGAAAATTGACCACTGATATCTTTTGCCATATTTCATTCACAGCGCTCCAAGATAGAATCAGAAAGTATATACCACAGCTTCGCTCGGAAGGCAAAGTCCGGTTCGGTCTAGAATGTGAGGCGCAGGCTGACTTTGACCACGCGGGTTCCGTATGCACTCATGATCTCGCCGTAACTGCTGTACCTTTTAAAAACCGGATCATCGGGATCACGATAATCCAGGTAGCCGCCGGGATCGGAATCGATCTTATACCCGCTCCAACCAAAAGCATTCAAGATGTCGATATATCCACCCAAGTATATCGTATCTGACAGGCGAAATTTTTTTTCCAACCTCAGATCCAGAGTGGTCAGAGGAGCAGTGCGTCTTGTTCCACTCTCCTCAGTGATAATATTGTACTCTTGTCCCAGGTACAGATACCGTTCATTCTCTGGGATGATGATCCACAGGGTCCTTGCCCATGGAGCTCCCGAAAGATGCCTGAAAGACCCGCTGAGGATGATATCTTGAGGCAGGATAACTGTGCTCTGGATCTTGATGTTGAGTGGCCGGTCATAATCCAATCGTCCCTCAGGAAAAATGAGTGAGTTGGGAGTGTCATAATTCGGGGACGCCCCTCCCGTCTCTGAGTACTTCCCTCCGATATTCCCCCATGCCTTGCTCCAAACTAAAGACGCGAGAAGCTGCCATCGATTGGACATGCGTTTGTTGAGAATAAACTGCAGAGCGGTGTATTTTCGGAAGCCCATATCCAGGTTGGTGTAAAACCAGTGCCGGTCTCCCGGAGAAGTCGCCAGTTCGGCATAGCAGGTGGAGATCTTGTCATCACCGGTGCCGAACAACCCGTCATCTCCGGGATCATTAAAGGTGAATTTTTCCCAGAACGGGCTCTGGGGGCTGTAGCCTTTCCATGCATTGGCTTTACCGAGCCCATAGTCATTCACATCCTCAAAAATATTCGACTTGTGTTTGTAGATTAAGGTTATGCCTGCACTGAAGTTCTTTCCCAACTCTTGTTCTATGCCCAGAGTGAATTCATCAGTATGGGGCGCCGACGATTCAGGATCTAAAACACTCTCCAAATCCAGGCCAAAAGGACTATCCGGCAAGTCATAAATTTCGTACCTATCCTCAGCATCCGGCATCTGATTGTAGTTGTCATCATACCAATACCAAGCTCCGCCTCGGGGATAGAGGGGGTTCATCGAGTTAAAATACTGGACCATGAGGTACTCATTATATCGAGACCAAGAACCCCTCACAGATGTCTTTCCATCTCCAAAGACATCATAAGAGAAACCGAAACGCGGAGAGAAATGTGTCCAGGTCAATACCGTGCGTTTTTCAATTTCATAACTGTTGTATGGAGACAACTCTTTGAGTCCGGGCAGGACGGGGAGGATACCGTAGGGGTCAGCTGTCGCATCTTTGCTCTGTGTGGGAAAGCGGCCGGTGCTTGTATCAAATCGCAAACCGAGATTAAATGTCCATCGGTCGCTGAGGGAAAGGGTGTCTTGGATGAAGGCCCCAAATCTGGTTTTCGAGTCCTGCTCGATCGAAGACGAACGAGTAGGGCCGCAAGTGTAGATATAGACAAATCCCCTGTTTGGGGAATTGGATGTCGGATACGAATAAATATTTCCGTCAAAATAATCAAATCTTACGGGATTTCCCCTCCACCAATCCCAATCGCTGGAGACCCATTCATACTCAACGCCGAACTTGATCTCGTGATTGGTGCCCATAAGGCCATCGGCAAAAATGGTGGCCATCACGGACGGGTTGAGCCTCCTCCGCGTGTATGTCTCTTGAAATCTGGAATTGTTTCGATACATCGACCAGTAGCGATCCCAGTACTGAGGCGCATCTTCGAGCGCATAATCGCTGTAAGGCAAAGGGAAATACCTGTAATTGTAGCCCAGCCGAAGATCCATAAAATAATTCTGGTTGGTGACCCAGTTGACTTGAACGCTCAGCGTGTGGCCTTTCTCGCCATCCCATCTGGATGTTGCCGTTCTATCCGTATAACTTGAAAGATGTTGCGTGTAGTAATCCTCGTGGATGTTGGCCAGATTGTACATGGTCGTCAAACGGATCTCAGGGGTGAGTTGAAAGGTCAATTTTCCGAAGAGGTTTATTTCCTTATGAGGACCTTCTTCTTGTGTGTACATCCGCTCCCTGTGAGCAAGGGTGTCGTCCCAAGACACAAGATTAAAGTCTTGAGCCCATGTGTAATACCGACCGTTGGCGAAGAACCAGAGCCTATCTCTCATCAAGGGCCCGCCCAAATACAGCGAGATGTCGCTCCAGGAGCTCCGTCCCATGGGTTTATCCAATCCTACGGAACTCAGGTCTTCCCGGCTTATGAGACTCTGACTCATCTTGTCATTAAAATATTCGGCTGTGAATCCCCCATGATAATCATTGCCGCCGGACTTGGTGACGATGTTGATAAATCCGCCGTCTGCCAATCCCACATCAGCCGGATGACCGAACAGACCAAACTCCACTTCTTCATACACATCGATGTTGATGTTGGTCATGGGATACATGACAACAGGATCGTTGATGGTGACACCATCCACAGAGTACTGGTTCCCACGGACAGTTCCGCCAGCTATAAAAGAGGTCCGCCTGTAATCCACATTCTCGGATACAGCACCTGGTATTGAGTTGAGAACATCATAAAGGTCCCGTGACATAGGAATGTGATAGATGAGATCTCTAGTATAATTGACAGAAGTTTTTGAGGATCGGACATCGACGACCGGAGAAAAGCCCACGACCGTGACAGCTTCCTCCAGCCCTCCCAGTTCCATGATTATGGAGATAGAGGTCGTCTTCCCCACGCTCACATGCAAACCTCTCCGGGTTATGCTTTTGAATCCCAAAACTTCAAAAGTCAGGGCATAGCCATCGCCCGGGGGAAGAGCTGGAAATCGAAAAATTCCCGCAGCTGTAGTGATGAATATCAATGGGTGCGGCATAACCTCAGCCTCGATTGTGACAGTCACTCCTGGCAGAGGCTGGTTACCGGCGTCAACCACTTTGCCGACGACGGATCCATCCAATCTCTGTTGTCCGTTCAGAACAGATAAACTCCCCAGCACAACACAAACACACATGACCGGAAGGGACAATCGTTTCATAGTCTGTCTCCTCAAAAAAAAAGCTGCCGAGGTCCAGAAGGACACCCGACAGCCTCTGTTTATGCAGTCAGCTGCTTTGATTTCCCTATGATATAAAGTCCAATACCATCTGGTCTTTCATTTTTTTGGAGCAGCAAAAATCGTACCAATCCAGAGAAAAAGTTTTAACTCACTGAATATAAAAGAATTATCAAAATCAGGTAGGATTCAAAACCCCCAGATTATTCAAAAAATTGTAAAAAAAATTTCAATAAAATGAATCCGTTCCGAAAAATCATTTTCAAAATGCGAACGGATTTCCTTGAATAGGGGGAGACAAGATAGGAAAAACAAGCATTTTTAGGAATGATGGGACAGAACTACTTTTGGGGAAATGATAACCGTGTTATGGAATGGACGGGATAATATTTAAAACGGCTTTTTATCCAAGCGGATGTTGTATCTCTTCAGCTTCTCATTCAAGGTGGTGTACTTGATGCCAAGGAATTTTGCTGCACTTTTCTGGCATCCCCCGCACTGGGATAAAACGCGCATCAGGATGCTTTTTTCCACACGACCGATGAGCTCTTTAAAGGGGACTCTCTGGCGGATACAAAAATATTCAATGAAAAGTTCGAAGACTTCCTTGCGAAAGGTCCGCTCTTTCCATTCATCGAGATACTCCGGGCTAATCTTTTCGACCGATTCTACCCCGTAGTCGATCCGCCCGATGGGTCCTGGAAGAGGGGGGGCGATATGACCTGATTGGACGTTTTCTGTTGCCATGGCATCTCTCCTTTTATCCCATAAATTTGATCTTTTTCTTCACCTCTTCGGCCAGCATAGGGAGTCCATCCTGGATCTTAAGCCTATCGATCTCACCATATCTTATGGATTCGCAGTACTTGATAAAGGAGTACCAGGCCGGATGAATGTACGTCATTCTGCTTGTTCTCTCGTTCTCTTCCAATCTCCGAATCCCATTCGGCATGTCTGTTTATCCCTATATCCGATTCTCTTTGCTGTGTTTGCCATTCAAAAGATATTCTATGGAATGATTCAACGCATTAAGGTCCAAAGGTTTGACGAAGAAATGTCCGATCGACAGACGGTTCAACTCATCCATATCGATCATATCGGGATAGCCTGATATCAAGATCGCTTGACCTTTGTATCCAGCCTCCCTGAATCTGGAGATCATTTCAAGGCCGCTAATATCAGGCAACTTCAAGTCGGCAATGATAAGATCCACTTGAACCTTCTTGAACCGGTGTAACGCTTCTTTCGGATCTTTCGCAAGATAGACTCTGTAATTATCATGGAGGATCATGAAAAAAGTCTTCCTGATGCTGTCGTCATCGTCCACAATCACTATTTTTTTCTCTTGCATTGTGTTCATCCTGAATAAATTCTCTTTTCCTCCTTCGAACGCTCTTTGTTTATGCAGATTTCGTGCCATTTGGACCGCTTCTTGGGCTTTCCAGAGGGAAAGAGCGGAAACTGAAAGAATTCGCTGCGGAGGGTCGGATAAAATTATTTACATGGGGTAAAATGCATTTACACGTCTGCTGAGGAGTGTTTCCCGATGGAAAAAGAACTAGACTTTGAGATTGTATTCCTTGATTTTTTTATCGAGAGTTGGCCGGCTGATTGCGAGTATTCGGCACGTTTTGGTCTTGTTTCCTTTCATTTCTGTAAGGACGTGCTGGATATAATTCATCTCCACATCCTTTATCGGCACAAGTTCTCTCGGAAATGCCTTTTTTTCTGGGCCGTCAAGGGGAAGATTCTCTTCAAGGATAACATCCCCCTTAGCCAGTATGACAGCACGGGTCAGAGCGTTCTCCAACTCTCGAACATTCCCTCGCCATGAGTGCTCTTTAATAATCTTCATCACCTGGGGTGGAACTTTCCGGACATTCTTGCGGAGCTGGCCGTTGATCTTTTCCAGTAAATAGCCGACAAGCTCAGGGACATCCTCTTTCCTGTCGCGAAGAGGGGGCAGATGGATCACCACCACTTTCAGGCGGTAGTAGAGATCCTCCCGAAATGTACCTTTTTCGATCAAGGATCTCAAGTTCTGGTTTGTAGCCGCGATGATCCTTGCTTCGGTCTTCATGATCTTTTCCCCTCCGACCTTCATGAAATCTCGAGTCTCGATCACACGGAGGAGCTTCGACTGGAGGCTCGAGGACACATCTCCGACCTCATCCAGAAAAAGAGTTCCTTTGCCTGCGATCTCAAACTTGCCTTTTGTCTCGCAGACAGCATCGGTGAATGCTCCTTTCACATGTCCGAAGAGTTCACTCTCCAAGAGAGTGTCTGTTATGGCGGAACAGTTGATCACGATGAAGGGTTCCCGGTTATAAGGGCTATTGTAATGAATGGCTTTGGCGACCAATTCCTTTCCGGTTCCGCTCTCACCCTGGATGAGAACATTCGTGCGTGTTGGGGCCACAGAGCCGATCAGTTTGAAAATCTCTCGCATTTGGGGAGAACGACCGATGATGTTATCGATGGTGTACTCCTTCTGCTTTTCCTCGACCAGGTAGCTGAGCTTGTCCTCCAAGTTTTGCACTTGAAGAGCCTTTGCGATAGTCAGATCCAGCTCGACATAATCCAGGGGTTTGACCAAATACTCAAACGCTCCCAATTTGATGGCATTCACCGTTGTTTTCATGTCGTCGTAGGCTGTCATAATGATGATGCAGGCATTTTTATTTTTCTCCCTCAACAGACGCAGCGCCTCCAAACCATCCATGTCCGGGAGACGGATGTCGAGGATAACAAGATCCGGTGAGCACTGCTCAAAACTCTTAAGCCCCTCCCCTCCATCCTCAGCGATATGAACTTCAAATTTGTCCTTGGCAAGATGAGAGGACATTGTTTTTCTGATCAAAGGATCATCATCAATGACAAGAATCGATTTCATTGTTCTTCCCCATAAGGAATAAGGATTTCAAAGCAGGCTCCCCTTCCTTCTATCTTTTTGACCCGAATGGATCCATTGTGTTGTTCCACAATTTTTTTGGCGTTGGCCAAACCCAGCCCGATCCCCGAAGACTTTGTCGTGTAAAAAGGCTCGAAGATATTTTCCCACTGGTCCTCAGCAATGCCAGAGCCACTGTCACAAATTTCGATCTTGATACTTCTGCCTTCTCCTTCTTCCAGGAGAGAGAGGGAAATGTCGATCTCGCCTCCCTCGTCCAGCGCCTCATAGGCATTGCGGAGTATGTTCACAAAAACCAACCGCATCTTATCGCCGTCCACAAATACATCGGGCAAATCTTTTGAAAAAGACTTCTTGACTTGGATGTTTTTAATCTCCAAGGAATCTGCGACCATTTTGAGAGAACTTTCAATGATCTGTTCCATGGGGAATTCCAAAAAATTCAGCTCAGAGATACGGGTGAAACTCAGGAGTTCCTTGATGAAATTCTCGATTTGCTCGACACCCTCCTGGGAAATCTCCAAATGTCCTCTCTCGAGTTCTCCCCAACAGTCACTCTCTGAGATTTTTTGGATATTGAGCTTGACAGACGTTAAGGGATTTCTGATTTCATGGGCAATGCTAGCAGAGAGTCGGCCGATAGAGGCCAGTTTCTCTGCGTGTATCAACTTTTTGTTGGCATCCTCCATCCGCTTTTTTGTGAGAAGAAGCTGCTCGCTCATATCATTGAAACTGCGGGCCAGATTGCCGACCTCATCGTGGGAAGTGATATTGATCTTGTGAGAAAAATCCCCTTTGGATATCCTCACAGTGCCGTCGACAAGCTTCTTCAACGATGTTGTGATTCCTCTGGACAGCAGGATAGAACCTAAAATCCCTACGAGAAGTCCGAGACTGGCGATCAGCACCAGCTTGATGTGGGTGTCTCCGATCTCGGCCAAGGCCTCCTCCAGGGACAGCCCGATCTTGACAGAGCCCCATCTTCGCGGAGACCCTTCCACAAAAATCGGAGCTTCGATCTCCAGAATAGGCAAGATCTGATTGGAAACCGAATTTTTCAGCTCTCTTCTTTGAGAAAAATAGTCCGCATCAAGCTCTCTTTCGACAAAATTGCTCTTCAGGTAAATGCTTTTATTGTTCTTTATGGACTCGTTTCCAGCAAAAGATTCATTATTTGCATCATAAAACACAATATAAATCAATTTTTCATCGATCTGTTTTTCGATGTTTTCTTCTGTCCCCCTAACATCTCTGAAGACGACAAACTCATCATAATTCAGTTGAATTAAGTAAGTTGCCTCTAAAAATCCTCTTCTTTTTTGCTCTTCAAAAATGGCGTGCACTTCCCGTTTTTCGATGACAAAGAAGATCAAGCCTACCAAGACAAAAAGCAAGAGTATGACGGAGAGAATAAATTTTGTCCTCAGGCTCATCAGTAATGACCTCATTTCTTTCTACGTATATATATACGTAGATAAACAATTAGGTTATTATTTATCCAGCCAAATCTTTTTTGTATCTAAATAATCAAAGCCCAATGAGGGATACTCGACTCCACGGACATAGGGTTGCATCGCGACTCTGTTCTGATGGGCAAACAGCGGAATGGCCGGCACATCCGTAAGAAGAACCTCTTCGATCTTGTGGAAGAGGTCGATCCTTTTTTTCCAGCTTATCTCGATTTCTGCCATCTGCAGAAGCTCATCGAGTTTAGGATTTTCGTATCCAAAGACATTAAAGATCGATTTGGAATAAAAAAGAGGACGGACCATATCTTCAGGGTCGGGAATGCTCATCGTTCTTTCGACGAACACCAGGTAGGGCTCCTTGCTTCTCTTCAGGTCTTCGGCAGTGTTGTAGAAATCCAGCCGGGAGTCAATGTCCATGTCCCTCAGCTGATCCCGCAATTCCCTGTAAATTTTATTCTTAAGATCTGTCCGGGGTGATTTGAAGTATACCGTGAACCTGGGAAATTGATCTTTTGAGGAAAAACCCTCTCGTTGGAGCATTTCCTTGGCTTTCGCCAGGTCATAGGGTTCTCCCTCATGAGGAGGAAAAAACCCGGGCATACTGGAAGGAATATAGTTGTCTGTCGCTGTACGCAGATATTTCACATCTTTGGCCGCTTCGACAATCGCCTGTTTATCAAAACCAAAGGAAAGAGCTTTCCGAACAGAGGCTCGATTCAAAGGAGGGATCTGGCAGCTCAAACCCAAAAAGTAATGTGTCATGGGACCGTCATCGAACAACTGAAATTCCGAATCGAGCAACCTCGTGGAGAGAATAGGAATGGCATCGATTTCTTTATTGATGAAGTGATCGAGAGTAAAAAGAGAACAGAACTCGATCCCGTCCAGATACGGCCGGCCCGCAAAGTAATCGGTATTACGCTTAAGGTGAATGCCCGCAATCTCCAGTTTTGTCGTTCGCACCCAAAAATCAAAGATAAAAGGGCCCGTTCCCGAGGGTCTGCGGAAAAAATCTTTCCCCTCTTCGGTGGCTTTATCTTGAGGGATAATTTTGCAAAAATGCATGCTCATCAGATAGAGGGATGAGACAAAAGGTTTTGTGAGATGCATCTCAAACGTATAATCATCAACGACCCTGTAGCCCTCAACCTGGTTGGCTCTTCCCTCACGAAAGTCCAAAGCACCAACCACGCGGTTCACAAAAAACTGATAGTAGGGAGAATTCGTGTCCTTCGAAAGAATCCGCTCCAGTGAAAATTTCACATCATAGGCTGTGAGTTCTTTCCCATGATGGAATTTGACACCATGTCTCAAGAAAAACGTGTAAACCTTTTTATCGGAAGATATTTCCCAGTATTCTGCCAATGCGGGTTCGATATGCAGATTTTTATCAAGTCTCACCAAGCCATCATAGATCTGGTTGGAAAGAAATATGAATGAATCCGTGCTTGCAGGGTCGAGCTCGGTCCTGTAGACATCTGCGAAGGATTTCAACCTGAATATTCCCCCATAATTCGGTTGAATATCTCGACGCCCAGCCGCAGAATCACACAGTGATACGGCCCCACCCAAGAGGAACAGGAACATAACCGCAGGGAGCCAGGGCAATTTCTTCGTCATCTTGCTTTCCGATAATGATAAATGAACACGTTGTCAAAGGCAAATTAACGGCAAGTTTTATGCCATTTTTGCAATTTGAGATAACTGAATATATATGAATAACTTAGAGAAATTATTGCACATCTGTAATGATTTTTTTGTAAATTTATTTTACAATATTGTGGCGGTTTTTGCCACCGGGGATTACCCTACATTTCTGTTGTGTAGGGACCGTTTGATGAGTCTTATTTGGACTCAGACACTTCCATCACACGAGAGAAAACACGCATGAGGTTGCCCCCCCAGATCTTCTGAATGTCTTCCTCAGAGTAACCGCGCCTGAGGAGTTCCTCGGTGATATGGGGCATTTCGCTGACGTCGTCGCACCCTTCGACACCGCCACCCCCATCAAAATCCGTTCCGATGCCCACGTGGTCCACGCCCACGAGATCGACCACATAGTCGATATGATCGACCAATTCTTTCAGGGTCGCTTTTCCTTCTGGATACTTTTCATAGATGTCCTGATACTCCTGCATGGCTTTTTCTCTCGTGGCCTCATCCTGGATGTCCCGTCTGGATCCATATTTGTCCATAAGTGCTTTGAGAGCGGCCTCTCGTTCGGGATTGGGCGGTTGTTCTTTAATAAAACTGGATACAAAACAGATCTGAATGACCCCGTCATTCTTTGCCAGGGCTTTGAGTTGATCGTCTGTCAAGTTCCTGGGATGGTCACACAGGGCCCGCACGCTGGAGTGAGAGGCGATAACGGGTGCTTTCGTCACATCCAGGACATCATAAAAGGATTTCTCAGAAACATGGGAAATATCCACCATGATGCCCAAGCGGTTGCATTCGGACACAACCTCTCTACCGAACTCTGTCAAGCCTCGATCCTCCGGATCCATCCGATCCGTGGAGGAGTCACAAATATCGTTGTCGCTTGAATGACAAAGGGTAATGTAGCGAACCCCCCTGTCGTAGTATTTTCCGATCAACGAAAGATCCTTTCCAATAGGGTATCCATTCTCCATCCCGATAAAAGCAGCTCGCTTCCCCTCCTTTTCGATCCTGTAGGCATCCGCCGGAGACGTGGCAAGAGCGACTAAATCAGGATAGTCGTCGCACATTTTGTGGAGGGCGTCTAGAATGCGAAAAGCGCTCTCACTGGCGGCGGCATATCCTTCTGGACTCCTCTGGCCCTGTCCGATAAAAACGGCAAAGAATTCGGCATCCAAACCGCCTTCGGCCATGCGCGGGAGATCGATTTTCGATCCCCTTCGTCCGACTGCTTCATGACGCTCTCCAATGTCCCAATCCTCACTCATAAGACGCATAGGCGTATCCGAATGTGTATCCACAGTCAAAATTCTCTCATGAAGCGCGCGTGCTTTTACGGCCAGATCTTCTTCCTTTTGCGGGGATGTACAGAACACCATCGCATAGGCCATGGCCAATAACATGCTAGCTAAGAAAACCTTGTTCTTATCTCTCATTTGGATCCCTCCTGATGTGAATCTTGCTGGTGGATTTTCACCAACCATAAAAAAAATTGATGGACGCGCTTTTTTGCTGAAAAAAGGAGTTACCACTTGCCGTCCATCTGGAATTCAGCGCTTCCCAGCCAGAATCCAGATTTCGTTACGGAATCGTACTGAGCCTGGAGCAGATCGTAGTGGAACTTTTCCTCCTCACTGATCTCACGGAAAATCTTTTTAGCCACGGAATCATCCGTTTCGGCGGATGCTTGTGTAAAAAACCGGGCGGCATTCTCCTCGAGTTCCATACCCACACGCAATGCCTCGACCTCACCCTTGGCGTCTTCTCTTTTCATATTCTCTTTCAGCTTTGTGATGAGCGGCGCTTCTTCATCACCCACTTCATCCCTGACATACTGCTTCCAATCGGATCCGCTGAGGATCTCGGTGAACATTCTTCCGAACGTCTCCAAGTGTTTGACCTCTTCGTTGGCCAGAAAATAAAACATCTTCTTCCCTTTCTCGTGGGTGGTGACATCTGCTGCGTGATCGAAGAATTTCCGCCCGTTGATCTCCAGCTTGATGGCTTCCTTGATGGCATTTTCAACCTGCTCGCTGATTTGTTTCATTGGTTCTCTCCTCTAGGTGTTATGGTGATACACATGTTAATCTTATGGACTATACGTGCGAACTGCCAAGTATAAATAATATTTTATAGCGTGGCAACCCTTAGTTTTTGGTCGAAGGCATTTCCACATCCGTGAACGTATGACCATATATCGCATCATTGAGTGTCCTTATCCATTTCAAGACAAAGAGAGCCGCTTTGGGGGACACTCCCTCTTCTTAAAACTCTGGGTGAGGATTTCCGATCGTACCGAGGAAAGGATCATTCAAGAGTCAAATATCATTCTGGGAGGTTATTGCTCTTGGAATGATCCTGGGCCAAAGCCCTGGCTTTACGGACATATTCTTCCGATTTGGCTTGCTGTCCAAGTCTGTTGTAGAGGTCTGCTAGGAGAAAATAACCCAGAGGAAGGTCTTTTACGTCCGGTTTTAGCTCTATCCCTTTTTCCGCTAGAGCAATGGCTTTGTCGTAGTCTTCGCTGCGATTCAAGTAAATGCGCGCAAGGTAAAAATAGCTCATCGCAAAATTCGGGTTGAGCTCCATCGTCTTATTCAGGTATTTCTCCTCTTCAAGGACATCTCCCAGCTTTCTGTAAACCCGTGAGAGATTGAAACAGGCCTTGAAGTTATGGGGAATGTTCTCCAGTTCCTGCTTATACGCATCTGCAGCTTTGCTCAAATCCCCTTTTTCTTCATAGAGAAGCGCCCAGTTGTAATAGAGATTCCGGAGTGCGGGATTGGTCTCTTTAGCCTTTAAAAGATAACTTTCTGCGTCATCGAAGCGTTTTTGGGTTACGTAGACTCCTCCAAGCGCACAGTAGGCAGATGCAGAGGTTGGATTGAGTTTGATACATTCTTTATAATACTTGATCGCTTCTTCAGGTTCCTCTTTGAGGTTTTTGATGTTTCCCAAAACATAATAAAGCTGGGAGTCAGGCGGAAGAGAGTCGATCATGCTCATCACAAACCTGTCTGCCTCTTCGATCTCTCCCATCCCCATGTAGGAATTGGCCACGTTGATGACGGTAAAAGGATCTCTGGGTCGCTTTTCGAGGGCGATGAGAAAACTGTCCAGGGCCTTGGCAAATTCTCTCTTCTTAAAATACAGATTTCCCAGAGTGAAGTAGGCATCGATGACTTCTGGATCTTCATCCATGATCCTAGTGATGAGGGCCACAGCTTCATCATATTTTTCCTCCAGCATCCATTCTTTGACTTGTGAAAGCTGGTTGAAGACCCCGATTTTTTCTTTGGGGCTCGCGAGTCTTTTGCCCGCAAGGGAGGATTGGTCGGAGAATGTCCCGATGTACCCGAGCGCCGCGAGTTTTTGACGCGTTTCTTCATCGATGCGTTGATAGTCGAGATCAAAGGCACCCTGGCTTTTTTCATCGATGAACTGTTCGGCTGTCCGCATAAGTCTTCGTGTCTCTTCAGGAAAGGCGGAGACAAGGTTGGTTTGCTCCTCCGGATCGTCGATCAGATCGTACAACTCCAATTCCGGCGAGATGATGAGCTTGAACTTCCTCTCCTGGATACATTTCAAATCACTCCAGCCGTAATGGAGCCTTGCATAGTAGGTTTCCGAATAGGCAAAACTTTCTTCATTCTCCTCTTCACCGAAAAACATAGGCAGGAGGCTTTTCCCTTGAATCTGCGAGGGAAAAATTTCGCCCTCCATCTCCAAAACCGTGGGCATGACATCCACAAGAGAGACGATCTCACTGCATCGAATGCCGTGCAGATCTTTGAAGGGCGTAACAAATATCAAAGGAACATGGATCCCTTCCTGGTAGATAAAAAATCCATGCGTGCTCTCCTGGTGCTCGCCCAGACTTTCTCCGTGATCAGAGGCGAATATGAGTATGGTGTTTTCTGTCAGATCATTCTGTTCCAGATAATCCCAGAGTCTCCCCAATTGACTATCCGTGTAAGCGATCTCACCGAGATAGGGTCTATTAGGATGTTTTTCCCTAAAGGGTGAAGGAGGGTCGTACGGTGTATGCGGATCGTAGAGGTGAATCCAGGTGAAAAACTTCTCCTGTTTGTGCAAATCGAGCCAGCGGAGAGTCTCATCGATCACCTCATCTCCTCGGCGCTGGACGTTCCCGAGAGAGATAGTCTCGTATTTGCTCAAATCAAACTTGTCAAAATAATAATCGAATCCTTGATTAAAGCCCCACTTGGAATCGAGGACAAAGGCGGCCACAAAGGCGGCCGTCTGATATTTCTTTTTTTTAAAGACCTCAGCTAAAGTCACGAGTTCTTGAGGGACGAGAAATCCTCCATTGTCTCGAACTCCGTGGAAAAGCGGATAGGTACCTGTTAGGAGTGTCGTATGAGAAGGCTGAGTGAGTGGAGTCTGAGAGATACATCGTTCAAACAAAACACCTTTGGATGCGAAGAGGTCGATAGTCGGTGTGTCGACATAAGGAAATCCGTAGCAGGGGATGCGGTCGGCCCGGAGAGTGTCGACAGTGATCAGGATGTAATTAAAATCTTTATTTTTCTTGAGCTGTGAAAAGGATTTTTTTTGGGGGAGGAAAAAAATATAGGCACATACAGCGATAACAAGCACTATGAGGATACCAGGAAGAACGATTTTAACGGGGGATGCCTTCTTTGTTTTTTCTCTCTTTGTGTTTTTTTCTTTATTCTTGGCCTTGGACATACAAAAATTTTAGCACAAAGATAAAAAAGCTGGAAGGATAAATTCATTCATGAAAGAGTTTGAGTTGAAAAAAAAGGAGACCGCGAATCGCGGTCTCCTTTTGAACTTCAGCTTCTGTAAGAACTTAGAAGAAGAATCTTATTCCAAGCCTGATTGCTCTAGGAGCTACAAGACCGTAAACCTGGTGTCCGTCGGATGATGTATAATCGGAAAGGTCCTCGTACCAGTCATAGTCCGTCCGATTTCCCCAGGAAGTGATCGTATCTACATTGAACACGTTGAAGATGTCGACCATAAGGCCGAGCCGGTACTTCTCCTTGATGGTGAACGTTTTCTCCAGACGAAGGTCGAGATTCGTGACGTTCGGGTATCTTCGAGAGCCCATCGTTTCTGTAAAGACGGTCTCTCTGCCCTGATCCAGCCTGAACCGAGCGCGCCTCGTGTAGGTGTATCCCGTTCTGTACATAAAAAACGCGTTGAAGTGGATGTCAAAGGGCAAGATGTAAGAGCCCTGGAGCTTAACGACGTGAGTGGGATCGTTAAAGCAGTTTCCATTTCTGAACAGCCAAAAATTCGGGTTTGATGTTGCTCCACCCCAGCCCACGTCATCGCCGAAGCCGTTGTCTACTGTCCCCGTGCATTTCGACCACACGTACGAAGCGAGGAGCTGCCATCTATTGGAGAACCTCTTGTTGAAAAGGACCTCGACTCCATGGTACTGCCTGTACAGATCCTCCAGAATCCAGGGATCTCCCTTTTTAATGTTACCGAGAAAAAGTTGTTGCTCGCCAACGTTGGTCTGGTTGTAGACCGTGTAGGGATTGTTATTGAAAGGATCGTAGACAGTTACCGTTTCATACTGGGCGAGAATGTCATAGGTGTTGAGGATGCTCTTCCAACGGCGGTTGATGTAGGAGACACTGAGAGATGTGTCTTTGAAGAGCTCCCGTTCGATCCCGACGGTCCACTGGTCCATGTAGGGGTGACTGTATGAGTCCGCAAGGAGGGTTGGCAGATATGGCTGGCTCCACCACTCAACCCATTCACCATCCCAATAATAGGCGGTATAATCACTGTAAGACTCGTTGGGATTAAGACGATCGCATATTCCGGTGTACATGGCTTCCGTGAAGCGTCCCCAGTGGGCTTTGAGAACGGTCGAATGGTCACCGAAGAGATCCCAGGCAAAGCCTACCCTGGGAGCGGGCCGATTGGTAGAATAGACGGAACCGGATTTGCCCTTGACATACCCTTTCATAAAACTCCAGCGGAGTCCCAGGTTGAGACTCAGATTGTCACTGATCGACCAGGCATCCTGAAGGAACCACTCATTTCGGATGTAATGCGTGTTGATATCGTAGCCTTCGTACTGATACGCATAGAGATAGCCGAAATAATCGGAGATAAAAGCGGCATTTCCTATCCCTTCAACATAGCCGGTATAGCCGTATCTCGAGCGTGCCCATCCCCTCTCGAACTCGGTCCCGAATTTAAAATCGTGGTCGCCGGCGATGAAATCTTCGGCGTAGTTGGAGATAGAGGCATTGGCCTGAAAACGCGTCCTGTCCGCCTTGTAGAACCATTGGCTGTTGTTATACCACCTGTTGTCTCCCGCGTGCCAAAGCGCAGTACCTTCACCCTGTGGGTCGAGATAGTAGTATCCCCAGAAATAGGCCCCCTTGATGTTGAAAAACGTCGTGGGATTCAGCACGGCTGTCAAGTCCAGGTTGGCGACCCATTCCGGCGATGTCTGTTTCACTCCGGTCTCTGGGACAGGATGGGTTACGCCAGTATTTCTGTTTATTCCGTTGTACGAGTCAAGTTCGAACCATCCGGTCATGCTGATCTTGGAGCTTATCTGTGATGTGAGCTTGATGAAAAATCTGGGCTGTTTGTAGTCTCTCCAGTAGGGTTCCTCAAGGCCGGTCGGTCTCTGTTTGGAGCGATAGTACTGGAATCCGAGAAAAAACCAGTGTTTATCCTTTATGATCGGGCCCCCGAGGTGGACACTGGAATCCAGCAGCCCATTAAGGGGGGATGTCAAACTAGAATTTTCGTCGATATAGGCCTGATTGTTATCTGTGGTCCAGAAACCATTCTTTTTCGTGTCCTGGAAGATGACCTCTGCATGCCCGGACAATTCATTCCCGCCCGACTTGGTGATGGTGTTGAAGATGACACCCGTGAAGGCACCGTATTCCGCGTTCATCCCGATTCCCATAATTTTCGCCTCTTCGACGACGTTATAATCCAGAAAAACCCAGGCCGATCCCAGTTCCGGGTCTGAGACGTCCACACCATCGATCTGGTAAGAGACTCCCGTGCTATCGGAGGAGCCGTAGGCCACGTCGCCTTGGATGCCCGGAGCGAGGTTGACGAGGTTGCTGACAAACTGGCTTGTGGGCATGGCCCGGAGAATTTCATTCGACAGGGTGACCGATGCGGTCTCTGAAGTCTTGACGTCGACAGTAGGAGACTGAGCAATAACGGTGACTTCCTCTTCTATCGCAGATGTCCTCAGTGTTATATCAACCGTGAGCCGGACCGTCGTAGTAAGCCTGATATCTTCACGCTCCACGGTGGCAAAACCCGGTAACGTCGCTTTTACCATATAGAGTCCGGGGGGAAGCGCAGGAAAACGGTACTGTCCTTCGACATCCGTAATGGCGGATTTTTCGCCCATAAGATTTGGACTCGTCAGAGTGACGGTCACACCAGGAAGTGGAGTGCCCTCTTCATCGATGACCGACCCAACAATAGCACCCGTTTCTTTCGATTGAGAAAAGACGAGAGGGGAAAGGATGAGCAGGAAAGCAAGCAAGGAGATAAGTGATCTAAATTTCATTATTCCTCCTTTTTTTCTTTTACCCTAAGAAAGAAAATCTTTCTTAACCAATACTTTTTTTTAGATAGTCTCTTTAGATGCACCTCCTTATCAGCTTGAATTTCTATTTATCCAAAAATTAGATGGCAAATTTTGTGCCAAATTGTGCCTTGTCGCAATCCCTTTTTTTTCAATAGGTTAGAAATTTGTTTTTATGACAGAAACAGATATTTCATCCAATTTTTTGAATAATCCAATTTTTTGTTTTTTTCTTCTATATTTTATAAAGCAGAACTGAAAAAATTTCAATATATTAATTTTTTCGAAAAGTTTTCTCAGGAAGGTGTCAATTGAAACTTATCCGGCATTGTGTTAATTTTAACAAGTGAGCGTACAGATGAAAAAGATCCTCCCCCTACACATGATCCTTCTATTTTGTGTCTGCTCCCTTCTCGGCCAGAACAACGATCTTTCGCGGGAACACAAAGACTGGTTGGATACGGTCGGTCCGATCATCACCAAAACGGAAAAAGAGATTTTTCTGAAACTCAATCCCGAGGAAAGGACTCGATTTATTCAAATTTTCTGGAAACATCGGGACCCTATGCCTGATACTCCCGAAAATGAGTTTTACCAAGAGTATATGAAAAGGGTTCAGTTTGCTGATGCGAATTTTGGCCGTCAAAGCTCTAGGAAGGGGAGTCAAACGGAGAGAGGATATTACTATCTTCTTCTAGGTCCTCCTATAAACAGGACTGTTTATGACACGGTGTCCCAGATCATCCCTCTAGAGTTATGGTATTACAAGGGAGAGCCGAGATACGGCCTGCCCTCCTTCTTTTATCTCATCTTTTATCAACCGCAGGGAATCGGGGAATATCGCCTTTATTACCCCGGCGAGGGCCCGGATAAGCTCATCTCTCCCCAGTATGCAAAGTCGGCACTCAGTCGAGACCAAGCGTACAACATCATAAAAGAAATCTCCGCTGAACTGGCAGGTGCGTCGCTCAGTTATCTTCCCGGAGAGGGGACCCGCAACATGACGTCGATCTCTTCTTCAAATATGATTATATCCAATGTTCAATCTCTGGCAGAGAAAAAGTACCCAGATGAATATGCCCGAACCTATCTTTCCTATAAAGACTATGTCGAGACAGAGTACTCCCACAATTTCTTCGAGAGCAGTTTTTTAGTCAGGGTTTTCAATAATTTCAACCAGTCCTTTATTCACTGGGCTATAGAGCCGAAGACGGTGAATTTCGCATTTTATGAAAACAGATATTATGCCGTCTTCCAAATCATTCTCAAGCTTGAAGACATGCTGGGGAATCCTGTTTTTGAGAAAGTCGAAGATATGACCATGCGGATCACGCCAGAACAGTACAAGACACACGAGCGCCAGCTCTTCGCCATTCAGGATGTGCTCCCTATCATATCAGGGAATTACAAGCTGTTTTTTCTTCTCCAGAACAAGACGGCCAAGGATTTCACATCCTTCCAGACCGAAATATTCATCCCTGAAAAGAACAGCGGCCCCTATCTCAGTGATCTTCTTCTCTACCACAGCCAGACGGAGGCGGCACAAAGCCGCAGAAACGCTTTCAAGGCTTTTTCGTTCCAAGGAAATCAATTAACGGTGAACACGGAGAACAATTTTATCCCTCAGGAAAATATGGGAATATACTGCCAGCTCTATGATTCGACCTCACGAGGTGAGACCAGAGGTGCAGATTTTCTCATTGAAATATTCTCGGTGAGAAGCACTTCTTCTGTCTTGAACTTGAAAAAACCTCTGGAGGACATCTATGACCCAAAGAGTGGAGGGATAAACATCGGCCCCATTTCCCTCAGTTCCCTCGATCCCGGTTACTACCGCGTAGAGGTTTCCATCCTGGATGACAACGGCCAAAAAACGCTCACTCAGAAAGAAAATTTTATCCTCCTCTCCCAACCCTATCCTATATTGCCATGGGTTTTCACAAAACAATATGGATCTTTCCCTGAATCCAGCCAGCTCAAAATCCTCGCCACGCAGTGTTTTATGACCCAAAAATACGATCGGGCCCATACCTACCTTGAACAGGCCATGAAGCTGAAAGATGATCCCGAAACGAGGCTTCTTTTAGCCAAAGTGCTGTACGCACTCCAGAGATACCAGGATTCTGTGAACATCATCTCTCCAGTCTTTGAATCAGTGGACCAGAGAGAATCGGGCAAACTTCTCGCTGCGAACTACGTGGCTCTCAAGGACTGGAACACAGCTCTTGCCTATCTGGAAAGACTCCTGGCAAAATCCAAGGAAATAAACGTCTTGAACCTTGCGGCTGAGTGCTATATCAAACTCAACCAGCCGGAGAGGGCACTGCCTCTCCTTCGGGAATCCCTTAAACTCAACCCTGCGCAGCCATCCATCAAGGATCTCGAGGAGCAAACACAAAAACAGATAAAAAATAATAAATAATAGACCTTCTATTAAAAGGCTTTATAAATACAACGGAGCAGATACAAACAGAGGATAAAAAACGAAGGGCAAGGAGCAAGGCAAAATGAGAAAACTTGTGATTTCGCTGTTTTTGATCCACGTGTGTTTTGTGGTTGGATGGTCACAGCATGGAAAGATAATCGGAACCGTCACAGACAAAGCAGGGAATCCCCTGGAGAAGGTCACCGTAACCATCGTTTCTGTAAAATCAGCAGAAAAAAAGATTGAACTCGAGACGAATAAGGAGGGGAGATTCTCGCAGATAGGACTCTGGCCTGACTACTACTATGTGACTTTTAAGAAGGCGGGTTTTATGCCCGTCTCCCAGGAGGTCCGAGTGAGGATCGCTGCTGCGACCGAAATGAATGTCGTTCTGGACACGGCCCAAAGTATGATGGAGACGAACTTGTCCGCCGCAGACAAGATTTTCCTCAAAGGGAATAAACTCTATGCCGAACAAAAGTATGAAGAGGCTGTCCAGGCGTACAATGAGGCTCTTGAACTCAGCCAATCGCAGTGGGGCTATTACTTTAATCTTGGCCTGGCTTTAAAAAAATCGGATAAAAAAGAGGAAGCCATTGCGGCATTCCAAAAAGCGCTGGAACTGAATCCCGAAAGCTACAGCGCAAACAAAGAGCTGGGACAACTCCTGGCTATGGAGGACAACTACGAAGAAGCCAAAAAGTACTACGCAAAAGCCGCAGAAATCAGCGAAGACGACCCGGATGCCTTCTACAATCTGGGAGTGTGTCTGACCAACCTGGGCGATCAAGAAGGAGCTTTATCTGCATTTCTCAAGACCGTCGAGTTAAAAGAGGACTACGCCGAAGCCTACTACCAATTAGGCACTCTGTACATTAACCAAAACAATGTGGAAGAAGCCATCAAGAATCTGGAAAAATTCCTCGAACTAGCTCCCGAACATGAGAAGGCGAATGTAACAAAACAGCTCCTCGATTATCTCAAAAAATAGCGCCCTGATTGAATACAGGAAAAGAAAAATGAAGAACAAGCTTCTTGTTTTTATTCTGGCTCTGGTGTTTCTCTTGGTTATTCCCGGTTATGCTAAAAAGGAGGACTTTTCGAAAAAGTGGATAAAGGAAGTTGAACTTCTTATAACAGATACCGAAAAAGTGGCATTCGAAAACCTGGAAAAGGATAAAGAGAGAGAAGCATTCATCCAGTTGTTCTGGGCCAAGAGAGACCCGACCCCTCAAACAGAATTCAACGAGTTTAAAGAAGAGTACTACAAACGTCTTGAGTACGTCGAAAACCATTTTATTTATGGTTACAACATGGGAGTCCAAACCGATCAGGGAAAGGTGTATGTTCGTCTTGGGAATCCCATGAAGATATTCCATCAAGGTCCGGACACTGAAGTATGGGCATACCCTACACCCTCGTGGATAGAATACCCCAAAGAATCTTTCAATCTCGTGTTTGCCAATGATGGCACTGGTTTTGTTTTGGACCGCACAAGGACTGAGGCAAGGCTCGTCCAGGCAATGTATTCTTTCCCTGAGGTGGCTTTGCTCTACCCGGATTTACAAGCTGTTCCCGAGTACAAGCAAATCCTGACATTCTCTTCCGATTCCTTCGAGGGGAAACTCATCCAGCGGGTCGAATCTCAGGCAGAGGATATCATTCAGGTTCCATTCGAGCAAAGGATTCTCTTCACCAAGGCAGAAAATTTGAGCAGTTATCTCACCCTGCTCCTCAAGATTGAATCCCAACTGGAGCTGCCCGAAAAGCTGACAGTTTTCGGCAGGTTGAAATCAGAGGTCTATTCGGTAGATTTTCGCCAGGAAAAAACTTTAGTCAAGGAAAACGATCATTTTTTTGCCCAGGCGGGTATTCCCGTTCTTCCCGGGGATTACGAACTCTATGTCGGTCTCAAAACTAAGGACGAGAAAATCTATTCGCTCAAGAAAGAAAAACTCAACGTCCCGAATTTCTGGACGAGGGACTTTGGGATCTCATCCCTCATCGCTTCACCGGAAGTCAATGCGAGAGAATCATTCAGGGAGAAGGAGTTTAATGTTTTTTCTGTGGGTAATTATTCTCTCGCTCCTCGTTTCAGCCAAGTCTACAGCCGGGAACAAGCTCTGAATGTCTTTTATTACATCTACAACATCGGTGTGGATACAGATCAGAATTGTGCACTCCAAATAGAGTTCGAGATTCATTATGGAGAACAGGTGTTCAAGCTCAATCCTCAAAAAATCCAGAAGAAAACAGAGAGCGGGATGCTTCTGGAAGGAACACAAATCCCTCTGGCAGCACTTCCTGAGCCGGGAGAATATGGGTTTTTCATTAAAATAACCGACGAAATCACCAAAAATTCAGCCAGTCGGAGGATGGCTTTCACCGTGCTCTAATCAAGGAAATATTAGTATGAAAAAAATATTCCTACGCCCTTTCCTTTCTTTTTGGCTCGCCTCTTGTCTTCTCTTGGCAGTCAATGAACGGATTAAGTCGTCTCAGGCAGAAGAACATGAGTCCATCGTAAGGCTGGTCCTGGTGGATGTTGTAGCCACAGATAAAGAAGGGAATTTCCTCTCCGACCTCAAAAAAGAGGACTTCGAAGTCTATGAGAATGGAAAGAGGATGCCCCTAAACTCCTTTGAGCTCATCTTATTTCAAAAAGAGGGTATTCCTGAGGAAGAAAACCAAATTGCGAAACCTGGCCAAAGATTTGCGAGAAAAAAACGTTTCTTCGTCATCTTTGATTCTATTAACACCGTAAAAAGAATGATCGACCGCAGTAAACAGCCGATACTGGAAAACCTCATTTCCTTGATTGAGCAGGGGCGGGAAATCATGGTTTTTGAATTGAACGAAAAGGAGGGGATGAAAATCCTTCAACCCTTCACCTCCGAAGAGAGGCTCATCGCTCAAGCTATCGACAAGGCTTCGGGAAGCATATGGATTGAAAAATCGGCGGACGCCCTGTCTGTACCGAACATACTCTCCCAATCCGATCTGAGTCTTGTATCGAGAGGCGGGGTCGGATTCGATATCGAAAAATTTCAGAAATCTCAGCAGCACATGTACGAGTTTCAATCGCGCAGCAGGTTCGCAAAATCGATCAACAGTTTCCTCTCTGTCATGAATGTCATCAAAGACTATCCCGGAAGAAAGTCCGTACTCCTTATCAGTGGGGGATTTCCAGCCCTGTCATTTGAGCAAATTTATGCTGGCGATGGCATCGAGTCCACACTCCCCATTGCACAGGTCTCAGCGGCCAAGATCTTGGACCCGTTCAAAGTCCTCCAAAAAACAAAGAGCAGGGATGGGGACCAGATCTTCCATGACCTGATCCAATTTGCCAACAGTCACAACATCACCTTTTACACTATGGATCCGGATAATTATCTGAGATATGTGCTCCCGGATATTGCCTACGACAACTTCCCGAGAAAAATACATAGCTTGAACTCAACTGTCGCTGACAATATTGCAGAGATAAAGAAAAATGAGCAATCCAACTTGAAGTATATCGCCAAAGACACAGGAGGGACTTACCTTCTCGGAGAGAATAAGTTCGATAACTTTCAGAGGGTTGTGAGCCGGGATCTTGGGAATTACTATGAATTGAGCTATTCCCCCAAACATAAGAAAGCGGACGGGAAGTATCACAAAATCGAAGTTAAGATACGAAAGCCTGATGTAGAGATCTCTTTTCGGAAGGGATACTTCGATTACACAGACGAACAAAAAGAGTCGCTCCTCTTTTCTTCAGCCTCTTATAATCCATCCCTGTTCAAAGAGATCCCCTTTGAGGCCAAAGCAAACACCCTTGTCAAAGGCAAAGACAAATATGTCCTCTGGTTCAACGTGGCTCTTCCCATGAAAAAAATCATCACCGAAGATTATGATTGGGGCAAGTCAAAAATTCTCAAGTTAGGGATATGGATCGACGAAACCGAGGGAGAAAGTTCATTAAAAAGCGAAATGGCCATTCCTATCGTCCTCACGCCGAGTTTGCTCGAAAGGTTAAGAAAAGCACAGTTTTTCGGATTCAACTGTAGCTCAGATGAGCTGAATCTCAAAAAAGACTCGTACAAGCTGGTCTTCGCTCTGTACGATGAAGCAGAATCCGAGATCGGGACTGTGGAACAGGAGTTGGTCATTCCTGATGTTTTTGATCTGTCCGAATCTCAGATATTAACGGCAGTTTTTGGAAATCTAGTACAAGCTTCAGGAGGAGGGGAGTTCAAGCTATCCCAAAAGGATGGAACACTTCAGTTGAGAGGCCTCAAATTATATCCAATGGGATCAAACATGTTTAGACCTAGAAAGGATATCGCCTTGTTCCTGCAGGTGCACTGCCGGAATGAAACCATTCATCTTGAGCCTGAAATTTCACTCATTCAAATGGGAGAAGAGAAAGTGGGTATCCCCTTCCAGACTGTCGAAGAGTATTGGGATGAGAATGCCAAGGTTTGGAATTGTATCTACACACTGGATTTCCAAACAGCACCAAAGGGTGACTATAGTTTAGCCATACGCTTATTCAACTCCCAAAAAGAAACAGAAGCGGAAAAAAACATTCCGATAAAAATCATCTGATCTCCTTGTGTTTTAATCCTTAGGAGGGATCCTGATTATCCTGAAGTTCAATCATGTATTTTATATTGATAAGAGAATCCAGGCCATCGCACACACATCATATCCTCAAAAATAGCACTCCATGGGAGACGAAATAACGGAGTAAAAGTCGCTGGATTAGGATTAAGCGGAGAGCACATAAAAATCCCTTTTCCTGCCGTCCTGCTCGAGGTATCGAAAATCAAGGATTGTATAACCTCGACGGAAAAGATCCTGGAACACCTCCCGCGTTTTGAGCCGCCATTCCACAGGAATATCTCTGACTCGGCTGTCCGCAACATCCGTCTCCAGAAGCATGGTGTAAAAATCAAAGGGGATCTCCACAAGGAGGAGGTCGTTGTTCAAAGATAGATTTACGCCAGTGACAAGAGCAAGCTGAATGAGTCCGCTTTTCCCTTTGACCTTAAGAACTTCGGTTTGGATCGCGGATCGGCCAGAATCAACGAGCTCATCCAGGTCATATTGCGGCACTCGGGCGGCCTTCTTCAAATCCCAGGAGACAAAGAACCTGTCCGCCGGCACATCCAGCCTGTTCAGCTTACCTGCAAAATTCTGATAGCAGGCCTCGCAATAATCCAACACGTCCATCCGGAAGTGATGGATATTCCTGTAGGCATTGACCCCTGATAAGGGATCAAAGGTGCAGTTGATCTTGTAGACTCCGAACACATTCATCAAAGTTTTTTTTTGGAACTCCTTGATGAGCACTCCCAGTCCGTATCTCTCGTATTCCTCTTTAACTCCTGTGTACTGGGAATAGAACTCGATATTGTGGAGGTCTTTAAAACCGACATCTTTATCCTTTACCCCTACATACCCGTAAGAGAAACCGATAAGGTGATGCGTATCTTTTGTGAAATCCCCGCTTTCGTCCTGGACATAGGCGGCGATAAAAAGGCTGCTTCCATCATTGAAAAAATTTTCAGCGGCCATATTCCGTGTTCCTGCAAAAATATCCAAGGGATCCTTCCATATTTCGTTACGGATCTCTTCATACATTGAGTAGTCGGCGGCCTCATGAGATGTTTCCACCTGGAGGAGGAATTTTCTTCCCTTGATCGTGTGTATGATTTGAAGCTCTTTCATCGGTGTCACGGGCCTAACCGCAGAAAAGCCGATAACAGGATGATTGTATCCAAAGCCATCCCCTTTTTGCAACCCGCCCCTCTCCATCTCAGCCTGGTTTTTTTAATATGAATATCTAGCCAGACCAGCTTGTTAGAGGAATGTTGATTGCCTTTCGGACGCATTTCCAAATTCGTGATTTTGGGAACACAAGTTGCGTTGCGGATATCATTCATCACGGATTTAGAAATACTGACTTGCCTGCTGTAAGCATCCTTATTTCCGTGATAAGGGTATTAGACGCAAAAAAGAGCGAGTCACTGTCCTTATGAGTCGGATGGCGGTGGGTGGGGGGGGTCTTCGACGAATAGGAACTGTGATGAACTCCTGCTATTATCATTTGACTTGAGAGCATCACGGAAATAAGGATGTTTCCTTGCCTGCTCCAACAATTGTATTCTTGGCAAAGTTGTTATATCGTAAGGATTTCTCAAGACTAATTCAGGAGCGAAACCAATGAGAAAGATATTCACGCCCTTATTGATGAGTTTTTGCCTTTTGCTTTCCTTTTGTGTTCAGTCTCCCGATGTCGATGTGAAAAAAATTGAGGACGAAAAGAGCCTGCCAGAACAATTTTGCACTGTCTGGGAAAAAGGGGACTTCCTCGTTTCGGATGGAAAGCACCTGGCAATTTTTGGCGCTTCCTCCAGACCCCTTCGTTTATCCGGTGGCAACTACGCGACCGACAATGCCATGGGCAGCATCATCAGCTTTGTACCTGCCAAACAGGGTCTTCAATGCGATATGGCGATAGGCTATCCAGATATCCGGATCAAAGATCAGAGACACCATGTTGACTACACATCCATTAAACAAATTACCAAAAAATCTCGTGGAGAAAATATTCTTTTTGTCGCCACAGCTGAATATGCAGGAGAAAACGGAGAAAAGCTAACCATCGAGACGACATACGGATTCCTCCCGAAAAAAGGAGAGATCACCATGACGTCCCGCCTCCGAAACGTGGGTGATGTTGTAGTCGAGGATTTAGAATACGATTTATACTTTGGCACGAACCATTATTATTCCTTCAGCCCCGAAAACACCTCAACGCATCCGGGTTTGCGCTTCAGGGTCTATCCCAAAGAAGGTCAATTTATGGGTTGGCTCGATCGTAATCCGCATAAAGGAGAAGATGAACTGCAGCCGGGTAAGCTCAGCCCCGGAGAAAATCACACAATCCGCCACAGTCTTTTCATAGACGAACAAGGCGATAGGCTTCTGGATACCATCTACCAGGATTTGCATCAAAAAACTGAAACGGCGACCTTTCAGTTCGAGAATTTAACAGCAGAAACATTTGAGATCGTTATCAGGGATGCTATAACGTTTTCCGTATTCTACAGGTCTTTTCACGAAAGAATTCAAAGCCTCCAAGTCCCCCTGCCAGACGGCCTCTACAAAGTCCAAGCGCACTTCTTCCCCGCGGTGGTTGAAGAGCTTTTGCGCGTCGAAGAAGGTGACGACAACACGTGCCTCCTGGAAGATCCCGCCAAAGGCACGGTTAAAATCAGCATCTGTGACACAAAGGGTAATTTTGTTCCGGGAAAAGTCCGCTTTATCGGCCTCGATGCAACTCCCACCCCGTATTTCCTCCCGGAGAATCCCGTGAAAAACGGACGGCGGTGGGAAACGGTTAAGAATTCGTGTTTCCCCTCAAAGGAAGGCCTGGAAGTTCCGATGCCTGTCGGCACATACCTTGTGACGGCTTCACGCGGACCCGAATATTCCCTGGACCAGGAAATCGTGGAAGTTTTGAAGGACGAACTCTTAGAGCTGACATTCACGATCGATAAAATGGTCGACACAACAGGGCTTGTTTCCGTCGACCCCCATATGCACACCATCAATTCCGATGCAAGAGTTGATGTTGAGGAGCGAATAAAATCAGTCGTGGCAGAAGGCGTGGAGGTCGCAATAGCGACGGACCACAATATTGTCATAGATTATTTGCCGACTTTGAAAAAGCTGGGGTTCGAGGATTATCTGACCACTGTTATCGGAAATGAAGTCACTGTCCGGGGGCTGATCCACTACAACACCTATCCCCTTACCTTCAGAGGTGAGGAAGCAAAGAACGGAGCTATTCTTGCGCTTGCGGATAAAGCCTCCTCACTGTTCGCTACCAGCCGGCAAAAAGACCCCGGAGTCATCATCCAGGTCAACCATCCCAGAGCGGGAGACATCGGATATTTCAACAACATCCAGCTGGACACGGAAACGGCCGCTTTCGCCCAGCTCGATTTCGATACATCCTTCGACGTGCTCGAATCCATGAACGGCCCTTATTTCTATCAATCCAACTCCGTGGCCATCCAGGATTGGCTGAATCTCATGAACAGAGGATATTACAAGCCTCTTATCGGCTCTTCAGACTCTCACAGTATAGACGGGGATGAACCCGGTTATTCGCGGACATATGTCTACTACAGTGGAAAAGAAGGGAAAGCTCTGGACGCGATGGCTGTGATCGAGGCCATCAAAAAAGGTCATTCCTTTATCACGAATTCTCCTATTCTTGGACTACTGGTCGAAGAAAAATTTATTCCGGGAGAATTATGTTCGGCAGCCGGTGGAAAAGTCAACATCCATGTCCGAGTCCAGAGTGCACCCTGGGTTTCCGTGAATGAGGTCAGGATCATCATAAACGGCGAAAGGAAACTTATCTTTCCGGTCAGAACGAAAAGCCAGGTTCCCGTGAAATTCGATGAGGACATCGTCTTGACATTGGATAGAGATTCGACCATCATCGCGGAGGTTCTTGGCAATAAAAGCCTCTATCCCGTGCTCCAAGCAAGATCCCGAGATGGCCTGCTGGAAAACGCTGTCCTCCCCTATGCGTTGACCAATCCTGTCTTTGTGGACGTGGATGGCAACGGCAGGTTCGATCCTCCAAACGCCCAGGAGATCGAACTTGTCGAGATCACTGGAGAGAAAAAGATCATCGAGCGTTGAACAAACAAAAAATTTGCAGATAGATATTGACTGAATGACACAAGGAATAGGAGATAGACACCCTATCTGAATTTGTGTATCGATGGATGGAGGGGCAAATAAATAATGCCGTTAAAGGCCCTTATCACTGGCGCAACGGGTTTCATCGGTGGTCACCTCGTGGAAGAACTCGTGGGGCAAAGCTGGCAGGTCACATGCCTGGTGAGGCCCGAGAGCCGGATTGGAGCTTTAAAAAAACTCCCGGTGAATATCCTCAGAGGCCCTGTCCAGGACACTGGTTTTCTCGGAGAGGCCGTCAAAGGCCAAAATCATATTTTTCACCTGGCTGGCAAGATCCGCTCTGCAAGGCGTGAGGTGTATGATGAAGCAAATCATCTTTTCACGCGAAATCTTTCTCAAGCGTGCCTGCGCGTGAATCCTGAGGTGAACAGGTTTGTTTATGTGTCCTCCATTGCTGCAGCAGGTCCCTCCCTAACCGGCAAGGTTGAGGATGAAACACAGACACCAAAACCCACATCCGAGTACGGCCGGACAAAACTCAAGGGGGAGGACGCCATCACAGAGATATGGGACCGGATAAACGCAACGATCATTCGACCCCCCAATGTCTATGGGCCACGTCAGCAGGAAACAGAGCTGCTGATCAAGCTCATAAAGAAAGGGATCGTACCTATCTTAAAAAATGACCAAAAAACAACCAGTCTCATCTACATCAAGGACCTGATAGAGGGCATGATCCAGGCTTCACAATCCTCAAAAGCCACCAGAGAGATCTACTATTTAACAGATGGTACGAACCATTCATGGAAAGAACTCATCCTCACGATCAAGACACACATCCTCGGGAACTCTTTTTTTATTCCGTTGCATGAAAATGTCATTGTCTCTGCCGCTTGGCTGACAGATATGCTTAAGTCCCTACACCTGGTCAAGTCCTTTTTCGGACGCCGGGCATGGAGGGCGATGGTCCAGACGCCATGGCTGTTTTCCTCTGCAAAAGCCACACAGGATTTTGGATTCAAGCCCGAGTATTCGCTCGATGAAGGTCTCAAAGAGACCGTTGATTTTTACAAGCGATTTGCGATAAAAAAGAGTTTCTGATAAATATATGGGTGAGTCTATAAAGGCCTTCTGATGAAAAAGACCAAACCGATCGATTCAAAGAAAGTCATCTGTATGATAAATCCCTATGCGGCGAATAAAAAATGGCAGCGCAACGCACTCCTTCGCAAATATCTCCAAAAGCATCTTCCAGGCAAGATCATTGATAACCCGGAGGACAAGGCCTACACAGTAGAGACAGTCAGGAAACTGTGCAAAGACCATGACATCATTGTGGCAGCAGGCGGCGACGGAACCATAGCCGATGTCATCCAGGGGATCAAGGAAAGCGGCAGGATGAAAAATGTGGCCTTGGGCATAGTGCCCTTCGGGAGCGGTAACGCCTTTATTACCTCTCTGGGCATTCCGAGGAATGTGGCCAGGGCCATTAAAATCATCAAGGAGGGGAAGACGCGAGAGATCGACCTCATCGATATCGAGGGAAAGGCGGCAGCCTTCGCCAGTGTGGGAGCCACAGCTCAAGTCTTGGTCGAAAAACTCCAACACAACATTCCCGGGTTTTTCGGGCATCTCCTCGCATCGAGGATCATGCTCAACCTGGCGAATTATGAACAAGAGATCGAGATCTATGACGGCATAGACGATTCGGGCAGAGAGTTTTCCCACAAGTCCTTGAAATTAAAAGTGTTTGACTGTGTTCTCGGAAAAGTGAGCCACTTCGGTTACAACTGGAAAGTTGCGCCCGAGGCTAAGATCGACGACGGATACATCGATATCACTCTCTTCGAGATCAGCGGCGGCAGGTACCTGCTTTACTTTCCGAGCATCTATTTCGGCACCTTCCAAAAAACGCAAAAACACTTTAAAGCGAAAAGGATCGTTCTCCGCGGCAGAGACCTTCCCATTCAATACAACGGGGAGCTCTTCGGAATCCAGGACAAAGTCGAAATAAAAATCCTCCCCTGCGCCCTCAAAATAATCAGCCCGGCTAAAAGCCTCCTATATGGCTCTGCGATTAAATCTACAAACACACAACCCTCATGATCTGAAGTCCTGTGCGATGGTCGAAGGCCAGGCCGTTCAGCTGAGGGAAGAGAGAGCTGGACAAAAAATTCACATGGTTACGAACTCAAGACGTGACCACGATCTGTAAAGCATTCACAGCCGCTTCATGGAAGGTGCGACCCGATAGAGACAGGATGCTTTTGAGTGAACTGAACTCTTCGAGATCGTGGAAGGGAGGAGCATTGCTCTCGATGCGGTCATAGATATCTGCGAGAGCAAGGATGCTGCTGCCCACAGGAATTTCTCTGAGGCTCTTATCCAGATTGTAGGCATCCTGGACATAATAGTGATAATAATTGGAAAGAATTGGCTCAACTTCCTTTAGAAGAGAAGTCGTTGTCCTGAGAAGGACCGTTTCCCTGTCTCCAAAAGAAGATTTCGTGATCTTTCCCTCAGTTCCTATGAAATCAGAGATTTCCTCGAAAAGAGGAAGGTTCGACCGCAAATCCCCAGCCTCAAAAAGGAGTGCGGCAGATTTGATATTTTCCACCTGACGTCTGTCCAGGCCCGCGACCGCTGCCATCTTCCCAGCCATGTGTGCGATTCGCAACGACCTGGGCTTTTCTTCATCAGCCACTTCGAGATACTTGAGCAAGATCTCCAGGACTCCTATATAAGCGCTGTAGAGGTTCTTCATCCGAGTCTCTCGCTGTTCCGTGAGTGTCCCTATCACCGCAGCGACCAAAATCAAAAAGCTCGACCACGTCATGAGAGTGATCCCTTCATCCAGCCTCAATCCAACTCCGGTACCCGCCAGCAGCTTGGAAAAGAGCAGATAGAACAAAACCAGAAGGATACTCAAGATACTGATCAGGAAAGCCTCTTTCTTTCCGAGAAAATATCCGGCCAAGATGACAGGGAGGAAAAAGAAATTGAGAAAGGCAAATTTGAAGTGCACGAGGAAAGCAATCGCGAGAATGCCCACTATGATGAGTAAAATCAGAGAACCCTCAAAGTGCGCGAGAAAAAAAGTCTTGATGGTCTTCATGTTTCTCTCCAGGAAAATCGACGCCTCGAGTTTTGTTCCCTTTGCGGTTGTGTCGAAACAAGATCAAAAATCATGTTGATTTGATTGGTCTTAAAAGATATATATCACCTGATACTTTGTAAGTCAACCAGAACAAGGCTAATTTGCACACGATAAGAATCCTTTTAATAACGATGCCTTTCCGTCAGCACATACGCGCTTACGGAATCAAATATGGTATAATTCTTTAGTCGCGTTTGCCCCAGGAGGAATGATGAAAAAACTTGTGTTCCTGACAGTTGTTTTAATCCTTTTCATCAATGGTTGTACTTGGAATCTTGACCTTTTGGGAGAAAAAGAGATCAGAGAGGTAGTCCTGGTCAAAAGCAAAGCGAAAGCTAAAATCATGATCGTTGATGTCTCTGGAATACTCGGAACCACTTTAAGACATGGATTGCTCGACAGAGAAGGAGATGTCCTCTCTCAGGTGTATCTACGTCTGCAGTTGGCCTCTGAAGACCCCTATGTCAAAGGAATTATTCTCCGCGTGGACACGCCAGGCGGAGAAGTAACGGCCAGCGATATCCTTTACAATGAGATTGTCAAGTTCAGAGAGAGGACCAAAATACCCGTAGTGAGCCTCATGATGGGTCTGGCAACATCCGGAGGCTATTATGTGGCTTCAGGCAGCGACCATATCATCGCTCATCCTTCGACGATCACGGGAAGTATAGGCGTGATCTCGATCTTCCCCAACCTCGGAGAGCTTTTTTCAAAGATCGGCATTGAAGTGAACGTGATCAAATCAGGAAAATTGAAAGATTCGGGCAGCGCCTTTCGCGATATGACTGAAGAGGAGACACAACTTTTTCAAAATATCGTCAACGAGCTCTATCAAAAATTCTTGGACGCCGTTCTCCATAGAAAGGGAAGCACACTGTCTCTGGATGAGCTCAAAGACATTGCCGATGGACGGATTTACACGGCACAGCAAGCACTTAAACTCAAGCTGATCGACGAGATCGGATACTTTGACGCAGCGCTCGCAAAGGTGATGTCATTGGCGAGGGTCAGAGACGCAAAAGTGGTCACCTACACTTATTACCCGAAGAAAAAAACGAACCTTTATGCCCAAAGCTTGGAAGCTCCCACAGTGCTCGAAGGAGAGGACCTGAAAAACATTTTCAAATCGCTCAAGAGCGGCTTTTACTACCTCTGGCTTCCTCAACTTTCCAACTAGCCTGAATTATTCAGACATACGATCGGGATAATTGAGGCTATCGGATGTTTACGCTTACATCGAAAAGAGGAGGATGCTCCATGTGGATTTTGACAGCACAGCCGTTGATGGATTTGATGACTGCGTTTGTGTATTTCTCCGGAAACTCAGCGGGCATTTGAATATCCATGCGGATTCGTTCGATTCTCTTTGTCTCCGGATTTCGTTCACTCCGCATGGTTAGCGTGATATCCTCCGTGGGGAGGTTCCTGTTCTGGCAGAAAGACAGAACATAAATGCCTGCACAGGTGGCGATCGACACTAAGAAGAGATCAAAGGGCGCTGGGGCTGATCCCTCGCCCCCTTGATAAACCGGCTGATCGGTCTTGATATGGAATCCCTTGTAATGGGCATCCACCCGCTTTCCACCGGGGAAAGTCACCTTTATATCTTTATCCATATTTTTATCCATAGCAACCTCTTTCTAATTTGATCTGTCTTTATAACAGGTTTTGACTCATTTATGAAGCAAAATCTGTGAAAAGTCCGTATCCCAGCTTTGATCATATGGAAATATTTGAGGTTTTATTTTTTTCGTTTTATCCCTCTCGAATCTGAGTGGTAACATTCAGGATTGATCTCAGTTGCCGGATTAGGGTTCAAGTCTTGTCAACAGTCCCTTTAGAAAAAAGGGCAAGGAGAAGGCTTCTATCCTCCGCGGTCATCGTCAATCTTCCGAACAGATCCCAGACCATCTCTTCCATGTGTTTTTTGTTTGTCTTGTGAATGAAGCCTTTTTTCTCCAGATTGATCAGAATCCGTTGCACACAGATCTCCTGTTCGTTCCGGGAAAGGGATTGGACCAACACATCAGGTTCATCCGATGCCTGGACTGAAAAGATACTGAAAAGAGTGATAAGGACCGCAGAAGCCAAGTTGTAGGAGGGCTGTCTTCCGGCCTGTGGGATCTTGAAACGGAAATTCGACCGCAGAAGTTCCTCCGATGTCAATCCTGTCCTTTCGTTCCCGAAGACTAATCCTATCTTTGTAGAATTGGAAAAACCGAGCATTTGTTTTATTGCCTCTTTCATCGGTATTACAGAAAAATTTTTTCTTGATTTCGCAGTCGAAGCAAAAATAACATCCAGATCGTGGATGGCCCCTGTCAAATCCTGGGAGAATCGGGCCCTTTTCAAGATCTCTTGGGCGTGCACAGCTGTCACCAATGCTTTTCTTTCGAGGCTTGAAACGCCCACCAACCGCAAATTCTCAAAGCCCGTGTTTTTCATGTTGCGCGCCACAAGCCCGATGTTCTCAGGATTTTCAGGTCTGCAGAGGATGACGGCAAACCTTCTTTTGCGGTGTGAGCTTTTCTCAGAGTTTAGACCTTTCATTCCAGTCATTATAGCTGAGGTCTTTAATAAAGGCGAGAATGCCTCCCAATGAGGTCGGCTCGCCTGTAAGGGTAAAGATGCCGATTATAGGGAGGAGAGTTTTTCATAAAGGGGACCGGCAGATTTTATGAATGATCCATCTTAGAGGATATTGGCAAGCAGGCCCCCCAGGAGGGCCCAGTAGATTGTGGACAGATAGGGATTGCTGGCGATCATGCAGGAGCCAGTCCTACACCCGACAAAACGATAAAAGAAAAAACCGATAATTCCACCAAGGACAGCACCTATCGCTATTTTGATCATCTTTTTTTCATTCACATTCAAAGGGGGTTACTATACCAGAGGAGACAAGGACAGTCAAACCGCTTTTGTGGAAGGACGCATCTTCCAAACCGTGATGAATGACGCCCTGATCACTCAGTATTTTCCTGTACTCCCGAAACCATTTTCGCCCCGAGAAGTATCGTCCAGCTCTTCAGACTCGACCACCTTGACTTTCATGACGGGCTGGATGAGCATCTGGGCGATTTTCATTCCCTTTTCGATGCGAAACGCCTCAGCACTGAGATTAGTCATAACAACTTTCACTTCGCCCCGATAACCGGAATCGACGACGCCTGCCAGCCGATGGATATTCTGGAGGGAAATCCCGCTCTTATCCCATATCAGGCCCACATAACCTTCAGGGATGGCTACCTGGATACCTGTAGAGATCGCCCGGGCTTCTCCTCCCTTAAGAACACAATCGATCACAGAGAAAAGATCAAGGCCTGCATCTCCCATGTGCCCATAACGCGGAAGTTTAGCATCTTTGTGAACTCTCTTGACTATTATCTCCATAACTCACACACCTTCCAACCGGACCTCAGAAAAATAGGGCTCTGCAATTTTGACCCATCCCCAGAGCTCTTCCGTTGAGTAGGGCTTAATCTTCTCATACTCGCTCTCCAGGGTATTATGAGGCACAAATTGCTGAATGCGGAGCATCTTCGAACCCTCCAACTCTGTGGAAATCTTCTCGATATCCTCACGGCCGACCAAGCCTGGAACTGCAGTCGTGCGGAACGTATAATCCAGCTCACTATCTTTGATAAGGGCGATGCTCTTTTTGATAGCGTCAATGTTAACGGGACAGCCTGTGGCTTCGCTGTATTTTTCAAGAGATGTTTTGACATCCATGGCCACGTGATCGAGGAGCTTTCCTGTGATCAACGAGGCGAGTCTTTCCGGAAAAGCCCCATTTGTGTCGATTTTCACCAAGAGATCTCTCTCTTTGATGATCTTTAACAGAATGTCTATGTCGTCACTGATAAGAGGCTCTCCTCCGGTGATACAGACTCCCTCAAGCCAATCTTTCCGCGAATCCAGGAAGGCCAAAAAATAATCCAGCGGAAACGTAGGCAGAGAATGGGGACGCAACACGAGTTCAGCGTTGTGGCAGAAAGGACACTTAAAATTGCACCCGCCCAAAAAAACCGTAGCAGCGATAAATCCTGGAAAATCCCGTGGAGCGAACTTTTCTAATCCTTTGATCTCGACCAATCCTCAAACTCCTCGCGCGTGTTCAGGATAGCGACCACATCTCCATCAGTCAGAACGATCAAAGTCGGAATGATGATTCCCCCCTTTTCATCCCTCTTCAATACGTCCAAGAATTCTCTGATCTTCATCTTGCTTTCTTTCCGGGTCAAATTGTATTCCTGGACCTTGTAGTCATTCACGCTCAGAAATGTCTTTAGCGCTTCGCATTGGGGGCAGTTGGGATAGGTGAACAAGATGTATTGCAACCAGTTCTCCTCTTCAGCCCAATTGTGTGTAAGTGGTTCGTTCTCTAAATTCCTGTTTCTTCCCATCGTTCCAAGTTGCCACAGGACGTAAATAGCCCACTATTCTCGAATACACCTCGGTTGGCTCCTCGCAATCCGGACATTCTTTCACCTCTCCCCCGATATACCCATGATTCCGGCAAATGCTGAATGTGGGCGTTATGCTAAAATAGGGCATCTTTGTCTGAGAGATCTTCTGGACCAGTTTTTTACATGTGGCAGGGTCGATCGGTTCGGGCAGGAAAGCGTGAAAGATCGTTCCGCCTGTGTAAAGCGGCTGGAGGTCCTTCTGGTGATCGATCGCTTCGAAAACATCCCGGGTTGCATCCACATTCAGCTGAGAAGAGTTTGTCAGGAATGGATGCAGGTTCGTGCCTGAAGTGATGATGTTTTGGTATTTTTGCCTGTCCAACCGCGCAAGGCGGTAGGATGTGGACTCTGCAGGGGTAGCTTCAAGATTGTACAGATTCCCTGTCTCTTCCTGAAATTCTTGGATCGTTTGTCGCATGAACTGCAGGACTTCAATGGCAAAATCCTTTCCTTCAGGAGTGCCAACTCCTTTGTCCTGAAAATTCAGGCAAGCTTCATGCATTCCACACAGCCCGATGGTGGAGAAGTGGTTGTCGAAATGCCCCAGATACACCTTCGTGTATGGCATGAGCCCCTTGCTCAACATGTTGTTCACAACTTCCCGTTTGGTCTCCAGAGATTCCTTCGCCAGGATCATCCGGCTTTTCAGTTGAGTAAAAAATTCGTCTTTCGTGCTCGCCTCATATCCGATCCTGTTCAAGTTGATGGTCACCACTCCGATGGAACCCGTGGAATCGCCCGGCCCCCAAATGTTTCCAGGTCGGCGCAACAACTCTCTCTGGTCGAGGTTCAAACGGCAACACATGGCTCTGATATCCCCCGGGTCCAGATTTGTCCCGATGTAGTTCTGAAAGTAAGGGATGCCATACTTTGCCGTCACCTTGAAGAGAAGGTCGGAGATGGGAGAATCCCAATCAAAATCCCGGGATAAATTATAGGTGGGAATGGGGAAAGTGAAGACACGGCCGCTCTGGTCTCCTTCGATCATCAATTCAAGGAAGGCCGTGTTGATCATGTTCATCTCTTCCTGATACTCCCCGTATGTGGAATCCCTTTCCTCGCCACCGATGACGACACGTTTGTCTTTCATGTCTTCCGGGACCGTAAGGTCAAAGGTCAAGTTGGAAAAAGGCGTTTGCCATCCCCACCGGGAGGGAACGTTCAAACCGAAGATGAGCTTCTGAATATCCTGTTTCACGCTTGTATATTCCAGGCTATCGGCTCTGATGAAAGGGGCCAAGAGTGTATCAACACTGGAAAAAGCCTGTGCGCCGGCAAATTCACCCTGCATAGTCCCTATAAAATTGACCATGTGGAGTGTCGCCGTCTCTAGATGTTTGGCGGGATAAGAATGGACCTGATTGGGCACATGGCCGAATCCCTTCCGCAACAGGTTTTCCAAAGACCAACCCGCACAGTAGCCTACGATGGGGTAAGACAGGTCATGCAAATGAAGCTCCCCATCCAAGTGAGCTCTCTTGATCTGTTCCGAGTAGAGCTGATTGAGTGCAAAATTGGAAAGCACCTCTCCTGATACTCTGGCATTCAACCCTGAAAAGCTCATGACGCCTTCGTTGCTGTTTTCTCTGATTTTCCAATCCAAGTTATTGATGTAGTCTTTGATAAGTCTCTCCAGGTTGATCCCGATCTTCCGAGCCTCTCGAATATCTTTATGTCTCTCACGGTAGAGGATATAGGACTTGGCAATTTCATGATATCCCTGTTTCATCAGAACCATCTCAACAATGTCCTGGATCTGCTCGACCGATGGGGTGGTATAACCTACAAACTTATCTTCTAGCACAAAAGTGACAATATCCGAGATCTTCTGAGCAGCCTGTTTATCGGCCATACCTTTGGACTCCATGGCCTTGTAAACAGCCTTGGTGATTTTATCCTGTACAAAATCTGTGATTAACCCATCGCGCTTTTTGATCCTTGCAATCGATTGCACCATCTTGAGCCTCCTTAATCCATTTGAGTGGTCGCCGTTTGCTTTTGGGCTTTCCAATTTTTTTCAGCTGTTCCCGTTTTCCCTTCCAGGGAATGCAAGAAGAGAACACAGGAAATAATCCATATATTGTGTATGACCTCCAGGAAGTGCACTAAATCTTGTATCAGCTTCAAATAATCTAATACAGGAGTTCTTCCCATGTCAAGTGTTTTCTTTATTTTTTCTATAATCGGTAATTTTTCATAAACACAGCGCAAAACACAGTTAAAATTCCATGATGGCAGGAATGCTTCTTAGCGTTCTTGAATGATCCGATTGTGTGCTGGAGTAAACCGTGTAAGGAAGCATCCTTTTTTGCGTCTAATGCCCTTATCACGGAAATAAGAGTGTTTACACCGTGTAATAAAAAATTCAGTTCCTAACCTTATCTGTGCTAAAATATTTGGATAGAATCTCACCCAATAAGGCGCACGAAATGACACTATTGGACATAAAGACACATGCCAAAGAGGAGCTTATCGATATCACGGCTTCCGTCAAAGACCTCATAAAAAATTCTGGAATAAAAAAAGGCATCTGCTATGTTTATATCCCCCACACAACCGCGGGCATCACAATCAATGAAAATGCGGATCCATCGGTAAAATCCGACATCCTTATGGCACTCCGAAACATCGTTCCCGATTCGCTTCCCTACAGGCATGGAGAAGGCAATTCTCCCGGCCATATGAAGTCCACTCTGGTTGGCTGTTCAGCCAATATATTTTTTGACAACGGCATCCCCTCTCTAGGCACATGGCAAGGTGTCTTCTTCTGTGAGTTCGATGGTCCGCGAAACCGAAAAGTGTACGTAAAGCTCATCCCCGGATGAATCTTCCATGTGGGCTGAGCGTTTTCGGCTTTTGATCGTGAACCAGAAGAGATTCAGACAGTTAGCGAGATGAAGGAGCCCAAACACAGAGGCACTCTGTCGGATATGAGAATCTGCCCTCACTGCGACTCCCCCATTCCTGAGCAAGAGGTCAGATGTCTATCTTGTGGCATGCGATACTGGGAGTCAGGAGACGCCCATCGCGAAATTGGGACTGAACAAGAGGACGAAGACCAGGGGTGTTTTTCTATAATTTTGTTGCACTTCCTTCTGGCTGTTTCTGTCTTTGTATTTTTCGTCCTGATTGGCTTCGTGATAAACCTCTTTGTCCATTTCGAAGAAAATCAGGTCAAAGTGGTATATATCGGGATTGCGCTTGTGCTCGCGGCGGCACTGTCCACATTGTTCACCAAGGTGAGAAAAAAAAAGAAATTGACACCAAAGAAAAAGGCGATTTAGACACGATAGACCAGAGAGGTCACAGGAACAGAGGTGATTTTAAATAGCAAGAGAGCTCTCTCACGAAGGCCCTCTGTTTATATAATATTATGACTAAAACCCTAGAGCGTCTGGCTAATAAAGACCTGCAAAGAGAACATCCGCATGGAAGAGCTCTCGGGTTCTGCGTCGGGTCTGCCAGTCGACTGTTTCTTTCACATCCAGGTAGAACCAGAACTTATCGAAAAGCCTCAATTTCTTGATGTAAAAGTCGGCTAGGTCATCGAAGTTATCGACGATGATTCGTCCAGCTTCATTGTTCTTGTCCCCAAGAACAACGACGTTCAACTGATCCCCGCTCTGCTCCAATTTACCAAAAACCTTGGCCTTTTCTTTCCCCTCCCATCCTTCGTTCTTGTTGTAAGCCAGATCTCCGAGAGCAGGAAAGATTTCATCCCTTCCCTGCTGACTTATCCAGCCCGCAAACGTAACATCCTCACTTCTCGTGAAGATATTCATCCAACCACCGCTCGCATTCTTCACATCAATGGTTAAGGCTATCAAAACAGAGGGTCTTTCAGGGGAATATTCCCCTGCAATTTTAACTTCTTTGCCTACGAGTCCTTCGGTCCCACCTTCAAAATCACCTTGAACGATAATATCAAACCCACGGGCTTCGGGGACAAAAACGTATCTTCCTACCGCCACCTTTACTGTCCCTTCGAACTCAATAATCCCTTCCTTGAGAGTCAGCTCCTCCTCTTCCGTACTCTCCTCTGTTTTTCCACAGGCAATAGTGCCTATCACCAATAAAAAAGCCAGAAAAGTTATGCCAAGAAAAACAGGGGCCCTGTTCAGAACGCTTCGTCCATTTGAGGGAATCAATAACCGAATTGCCATGAGTCATACCTCCAATTGACATCTCTCTCTCGAAAGAAATGTCAAGACATTTCTCTTAATACACCGGAAAAAGAGACACGTCTCGTTCCTTTAAGCAGGATACTTTATACCATTGAAGGCATGAAATGTAAAGCAGAAAATTAACCTGTCTGTTTATTTCCTTTTGCCTCTGGAAGAACTCGATGACACACGCCGGCTGGATTTTGCACTGCCCGAGCTTTGGCTTTTATTTGAGGAAGACGTGCGCGGTGAGGAGACCCTGCTCGGGGACGATCGGTATGTGGACGAAGACCGGCTGCTCCTTGTGTAACTCTTCGAGCTGCGGGATGGAGAGGAGGACCTGGAGGACGAGATGGTCTCTCTTGAGGAGCTCGGGGGTGAGGACCTGTACGAAGATGATGACCTGTACGAAGACGATGATCGCATTGTCCGGGAGGAAGATGGCCCATAACGAGATGAAGTGCTGTAACCTGAGCGTGTGCGGGGTGAATAGGGCGAGCTATAGTCTTTTCTTGCCGGGGACAAAGAGGTGTTGCTCTCCTCTGTAGAGGACCTGCGAGACGAATAGGACGACCGTGACGGATAGCCTTTAACGGAGGGCGAGCTCGAGCGTGAACTCGATGAGTACTGAATCCTTGACTGATAGGTCTTACTCGAGGAGGAGTCGCTGTACTGATAGGCTTTTGGATGGTTTGACCTCACTGAGTCTTTTATATCCGTTCGAGAAGGATACGCGACAGAAGACCTGGATGTCCGACCTGATCCCATGGAGGATCGGGACCGGACAGAGGATATGGGCCTTGAGGGATATGTCTTGATGGCAGTCCTCGCACGCGTGCTCTCAGAGGATGTCGACGAACGAAACGCCCCCGGTGTCGGCGTCCTTTCTGATTTTGAAGAAACTGCAGTCCTGGAGGATGCTGTTGAAGTTCGGCCGATAGGCTTTTGCGAATTCCCGGACTCTCCTGACCTTAAGACCGAGGATTGCGTGGGAGAACCTGTGATTCTCGACGTGTGGCCTTGTGACGCGGACCGGATATCTGGTGTTGAGGAATAACGTTTGCCAACGTTCCGTATATTCGACCTGGCAAGAACCTTGGATGCTCTCTGACTTATCAGTCCGCTCCTTTGGGGAACGGCTCTCACACTCGGTTGACTGGCTGTGAGAGATATTTTTCCCAAACGGCTTGCGTGGTTCTGCGACAGGGCCACTTTCGATATCCGAGGTGCTTGAAGCTGATTCTTATGGATGACTGTCAGAGCTCTTGAATCTACGGGGTAGTAGCGGTCTCTCCAACGCCCATAAAAAGTGTTGTACTGAACGACAACAGGATAGCCATAATAGCTGACCGGACACCACGCGAGGTAGTTGTATCCAGAGTACCAGTGAACCCATGCAGGGCCCCAAGAACAAGTCGGGATCCAGTACCACCCCAAGCCAAACCGCCAGTGCCATCGGCCGTAATGGCTGACACACCATCCCCAGCTGGCGTAGGGAACCCAGGTCCAGCCACAGGCCGGGTACCACAGCCATCTCCCATAATAATAGGGCCGCCAGGTGTGATGGTAAACTCGTGGCACCCAGACATACCCGTACGAGCTCTCATTGACCCAATCTCCACTAGAAGCAAGTTCTGATTCATATTCATTGAGTTCAGCGGGAAGATATGTCCGCTGAACAGGCCGGTTGAGAAGATCATCCCGAGAACGATTCCAGTCAGCAAAACTGTCGCTATAACTGGCATACATATATTCTGGACCAGAACGAAAGAAACCATTCGCTGCCACCAGTCTTTCTTCGGACTTCACAAGGACTGAGCCTCCTTCGCCCGCAGCTTCGGCAGCACCCTCTACAACCCAAATTTCTGTCTCGCTGTTTTCCACAACCCTCAATCCGTAAAGCCCCTCTTCGAGGATATAGAAAGAAGCATCGGGTGTATTGATTGCAAAATCCTTCTCTCGACCCAAAAAATTCACTCTCAAATAGATATTGCCTGAGAGCAGATTGAGCGTGGTCCGGTCATCCCCTCTTTTGGGCAAAGCGGCAAAATCGACCTGTGTATTGCTATCGATCCTCAGGTAGTTTTTCCTGCCAAAATGGATTTCTGCCCTTCCATCTCTGGTGCCGAGCTTATCATTCTCGGCCACGGGCAGATTGACTGTTCCCTGCTCGAAGCCCAAATCAGAGGCTCTCTCGATGAACACGTCACCTGTAACATAACTCATCCGCGCCAAGCTATAGTCATAGTAATCAGCAGCATTATCTGAATAGACGAAGAGGGAAAGGCAAAGCAAAATACCTGTGAAAAAAAACAGTAGCTTTCTCATTCTTCCTCCTTTCCGCTATTCACTAATGCAAAAAATATGCCAGCCTGCTCACCCTGAAAAGTAGAAATCTTTGGTTGCTTTTTGTAGCCTATAAAGGACATGTGGCCCCTGCACACTTCAAATCAAAAAACACGAAACCCCTCCCTGGAATGATCGGAGAAAGTCGGAGGCCATCAGATGAAATTGGGAAAAACCAGGCAAACAAAGACACCACCCAACACACTTTTAGAGGTAAAGAAGTAGAAAAAAGCGCGGCTAGACTTCAGTAAAGAAATAATGATCGGGGGAGCAGCCTCAATCCAGAGGCTGCTCCCTCACATCCGGAGATGACTATTTCTTTTTCAGGATGGGCATCCCTGTTCTTTGGGTTTCCATCACTTTGTAACCGTCGGGGACGGCATTCAGGGAACCCGCTCTGACATCCCGGGCAAAAAAGTAAATTCTTTGCTGTCTCCCCCCTTTTAGGTTTACATCCTTAAAATGGAGATAATACTTCACACCTTTTGAATTTGTGAATTCGTATGCCATTTATTTTACCTCCAAAAAATTTAATAGCTTTACTCGTTACGCAATCCGCTTCAAAAGAGATCTATGAGCCGATTGAATCGGTCTTGTGACGATTTTTATAAAAAACAGGGATAATGTCAAGATATTTCTCTAAAAAATCCTGTACAGCGCATCATTATCGCCACAACAAGACAATCTCTGACTCCCAGAACTCGATCTTACAACTGTTCTTTTTTTTTGAAGGAGATCACAGAACAGAGCCTTCTCTTCCCAAATATCCTCCTCAAAAACGCGCATGGATTGAACCTTTACAAGATAAAGGAACGAAGTTTTAAAAGATATATTTTAATAAAATTTAAAAATTATAATTTTTTTAAAATTATTCTTTACAATTGTATTTTTTTTGCTATAATGAAAATGGCTCTTTTTTTGCGGGCTGGAGAGAGCCCCCACCTTTTTTGGTTCCCATCATCAACCCCCCTTTTGCTGACAACAGCCCGCACTTCCCCCCCTCTTTTATACAACATAAATTCTCATATCAGTTAAATTCTTAGTATTTTGACAAGAAAAAGGGGATATTTCGTCCCCAATTCAAAGAAAATAAAAAAATGTGCTCGATGAGACTGTTTTCTCCATCACTCAATTGGGACACTCCATAACGAAACGTGTGTTCATACGGTCACGGATTCAGGGATGTTTATGCAACAGGATTAAATATTGACTCGGGGAAGGGGCAGTGTTACATTCCTGGACATCGTATCTTATTAATGTATCTTATTAATAGAGAAACCGGAGGTGATCTATGATCCGCCAAAACACCCTCACAGACAGATATGATAGGATTTATGCCCAACTGCAATCACTCCTCCAGAGAACGGACAACAGAATTGCCCGAATGGCGACCATTGCATCCCTTCTCCACCACAAAATGCCCCATTATTTCTGGACGGGTTTCTACATCCTGACGAACGATGATCTGATCGTAGGGCCTTACCAAGGTCCTCTAGCCTGTCAAGTTTTGGAGCGCGGAAAGGGAGTCTGCTGGTCCAGCCTTCGCAAGAAGGAGACGATCATCGTTCCAGATGTTCATAAGTTCCCGGGCCACATCGCGTGTGACAGCCGATCCAAGGCTGAGATCGTGGTGCCCCTTCTGGATAAAAAAGGGACCGCCTGGGGCGTACTGGACGTGGACAGCCAAACGCGCGACGCCTTTTCCACTTTCGATTCACACGGGCTTGAAAAAATCGTAAAGCTGATCTGACCCCTATCTTATGCCAACTCCACAAATCTATGGCAGCGCGATTCTGTGGCGACTAAACGCCATCCCAGCAGAAACGGAATGCCAGGAATATCATCTGGCAAACTGAAAGAATCAATGATGCCCAAAGCGATTCAAAACAGTGCATGTTTTGGTCAGAAATCCCCGTTTTTCTAGGGAGGATCAATCGAGGCAGATCATCAGAAAAAGGATTTGTTTCATTGCAAGAAATAGACCGTCAATATCCGCTTCTTCTCTCAAGCTGTGCTTGTACCGGCCGTAGGTTCTTCCGAGATTGACAGAGAGAATGCCTCTCGCTATCCCCACATTCGCCTCGGTGGAACCCAAAGGGTCTGCCTCAACGTCCTTGACATCAAGATAGTCAAGAATATCGAGAACTGTTTTGACCAGAAAGGACTTCCGCGCATTGGGTATTTGATAGGCTCTTGAGCGGTCATTCAGGTTCAACTCCACCTCCACCCCGACTGCGCTCGAGACATCCTGGCAGATGCGGACAATTTCCGCTTGTACCCTCTCGAGTTCGGACTGATCGGCAGAACGGAGGTCCACAGAAAAAAAGGATTCCTGGGAGACGGCGTTACTGACTTTCCCGCCACCGATCATACCGATGTTAATGACTGTCCATTTCTCAATGGGTTCTGACAGCAAGGGGATATTGTAAATCTGATCGATCGCTTTGGCCACCGCAAGATTCGGATCAGGCACTCCGCGACTCTGCATTGTATGGGCTCCCGGACCCCTGAAAGTGATCCGGCCTCCCCCGAAACCCAGGGCTCCGTAATGCACTTTGCCCAGATCTCCATCCAAAGCCAGTACGAGATCAAACGACTCCTCTATTTTATCGAGAAATTTCTCCATTCCAACAAAGCCAATTTCCTCGCCGGTCGTGGCTAGAAAATAATAGGTGTTTTGGGGTTGAAAACCTGCGTGTTTTAATGCCCGTACGGACCAGAGAAGGTTGATCAGACTGGCGGTGTCATCACCTATACCCGGAGCCTTGAGAACATTGGCTTCTCTCCTCACCTTGATCTCCCAGACATCTTGAAATACAGTATCCATATGGGCGGACAGAAGGATCTTCTTTCCGCCGGACTCTCCCTTCCAAAGCCCGATCACATTCCCAAATTCATCTCTGTGGACATCTTCCAATCCCGCATCCTGGAACTGCGTCCACATGTATTCGGCCCTTTTCTCTTCATGCCCTGACGGCGAGGGGATTTCTGTAAGACGGATCCATTCCTCGATTACTTTTTCCCTGTTTGATTCTAAAAAAACGAAGACCGCTCGAGTCAGAGGAGACTTTGCCACTTCATGTTTAAAGAGAGAGTCATCGCTGTCGCCGAACAAGCCGCCAACGCAAACACAACAGATAACAACCAGCCTTATAAAACACCTTTCCTTCACCATTCTCTAACTCCTTTATGAGGAAACCATCAGGCAATGGATCATCCTAAGGCTGCCAAGCTCTATTCAACAAGACTATTCAGTGTATTGTCGAATAACCTTAATAATGGCCTGCTCACAGACTTTGCAGTAGGGTTTTGCTCCCTTGGAAAACATGATACAGTCCAGCATCGGTCGATACATTCCCTCAGAGGAATAGCCGGCACCCTCAAAAGCTCCTACCTTTCCCTTGAACACACTTTTTGCGAGGTAGGCGTCCATTTTATCAGCATGCTGTTTGGAGAGCCGTTCTGATTCAGCCTCCGCTTTGGCCACCGCCTCTTTTGGAGCGCCTTCCCTCTTCATTCGGGCAATCTTTTCGTTGATCTGTTGACGGATTTTCTGGTACTCGTTATCCATTCTGTCGAACGCTTCTTTCTCCCATGGAGTAGGAATTTCTATGCCGGGTGTGACAAAGGTCTTCCATTTGATGTTCTGTGGATCGAGCAATGCTGTGATATTGGGTTCCATAGGCTCGATCCCCCGAGGATAAAATTCGTTGTATGCCACAGAAGAGGTGTAATATTCATCGGCAAGCCCAGAGAAGGAATGCCCGAACTCGTGCACAAGAAGGTATTCATGCCACTGATTATCAACCGTAAATGTGCAATAGAGGTTGTAGATCCCACCCCCGCCATATCGATCCTGATTGATCATGATGACGAGCGTGTCATAGGGCACGTGCGCCGCGATATCGCGAAGAGACTTGTTGTCCTCTGTCAGAAGGTACCGCTCCGAACCCAGCGAATTGAAGGTGGCATTCAACGCGGTATTCTTGAAAATGCCATGGCGGGGCTCATCACACCCGCTCTCCTGCGATGGTTTGAAAACGCCATAGACATTGAATTCATTTTTAAGGCTTTTGTAAGGTTCGTGCCGGAAGAACACTTCGAAGAATCTTTGAAGGTCTGACTTGAGCTTTGCTTCTTCATCGCGGGTGTATCCCTCTGCGATGAAAGCCAGGTCCACTTTCACATGCGGATCTCCACCTTTCCAAAGCTCGAACACGGTCACTCCCTCATCCAGCGGCTCCTTTATGATACCCATAGAGGCAGGGTTGATCTCTTGTGTGAAGAGCGAATGCAGAATATTCTTTCGGTCTCTCACCTCAAAGGAAAACTTGATTTTGCTCTTCGGATAGGGGAGGAGCACACTCTCATGGTATGTGCGCTTGATGCCCTTGAGAGCCAGATCCGTTGTTTTGTACTCTCCAAAATAGCTGTCAAATCCTTTAGAGAACAGAAGCTGTCCAGAAGATAAATCATAGATCTTGATGCAATACCGGCCATAGTTAAGGCTGTCGACGAGGTTTTGTTTGCTTCCGGCCCAGATGCCCTGTTCATAGATCCTGTCGATGGTTACTGTTTCTTCCTTGGCGTCACCGATGTGCATATAATCCACACGCATCGTTTTATCGACAAAATAATCATCGAAGACGGATTTATCTTGGGCACACAGGATCCCTGACATCAGCAGGACCAAGATAAAAACCAAATGTGTCTGTTTCATGAAACCTCCTCGTGGTTTTTTTGATTTCTTTTGATCATCTTCGCTGCAACCTCCATGACGATCTTTGCGGCAGCCGCAGCCGTTATCCCCGATATATCCCGAGTGGGATTGACCTCCACCACGTCCATTCCCACAATCTCAGCATCCAGGCGATGGAGCACATTGATGACTTGGCGAGTGGAAAGACCGCCAGGTTCATGGTGAGAGACTCCGGGAGCGAATGCAGGATCGAGGACGTCCACATCAAAGGAGATGTAGAGAGGATTGGCAAAGGAAAGCCTAAGATCATCCTTCCAATCGCTCATCGTGATCATCCGCACTCCATGGGCAGCGGCCATCTGCCTGTGAGCGCCCGTGCTGGCGCGTATTCCGACCTGGACGAGGTTCTTCACCAAACCCTCAGCCAGTATCCTGGCGAAAGGGCATGCGTGTGAGAAAGGATCCCCATAAAACTCATCATAGAGGTCAGGATGTGCATCGAAATGGAGAATATCCAAAGCAGGGTATTTCCTGGCCATTGCTCTGATCACTGGGACACTTATGGAATGGTCCCCGCCTAGAACAATGGGTATCCCCGCCCTTTCCAAAATTTTGCCCACTCTTTCCTCAACATGGGCGAAGACCCGGGAAAAATCTCCAGAAACATCCACATCTCCCAGGTCCACGATCCTCACGTCTTCCTCCAGGTTAATCCCCTGCTCTGTCCAGGCATTGATCGCCTTACCTGTAGAGGCTGCGCGTATGGCCTGCGGGCCTCTGGACGGCCCCTTAAGATATGAAGATTTCCCGTCAAAAGGGATGCCCAGGATGGCAATATCGTAGACATCGCTTGTTTTAATGGCCCCTCCAAAATCACTCATTTGGTCTCACCTTATCCTGTAAACGATCAACGAGATCAATCCCAATACATCCTTCACAATCAAAGCGTTCTGGCCCTGGTAATAGGTCGGGATGACCTCCATATCGGTCCTGATTTTTGGGATCTGGGTGTCTACGGACATTGTATTGAACGTTTGAGGATGTTCGCCATCGCCCTATCCTGCCAGCTTAGTATCGGCGCGCATCAGCAAAAGGTATCGGGATATTCATTATATTCTCAAGAAACCGCACAATCAAGCTATGGTTTTATAGAGCAAACCTCCCCCAATTTTTGATTTGGGGGAAGAAAGGAGGGCGGGAGAGGAAACGTCCTTCCCCTCCCTTTTCTTAACCTCGACGCTGCCTTGGATGAGGTGAACAACTGCGCAAAGGCCGTTTGAATGACACCATATTCTCACAGGTATAATTCACGGTCAATCCCCTTTAAAGGTGATTCAGGGGGTGATTTTGCGGGAAGCATCCTCAAAGCCGCAGAGAAAGACGTTCCGAGTGTTTTAATTGGTGATTGCTCTATTGAAATGTAGGGACCGTTCCCCAAACGGTCCGTTTTTTCTCGGTCCATTCGGGGAATGGACCCTACATCACAAGGAACTGGCCTTATGTTTATAGGCTTGGTTCCGGGTTCCGCACACCTCTCCCCCCGGGGAGATGTACCATGCCCGTCCAACCCTTCACACGGTTTTATCCACCACACAATTAGAACACTTAATAACGTAATTTGATTTATGCCATCACGGTTCGGCGGATTTTGTGGATGCAGTTGATTTGGAAGAGCGAATTGTTCTATATTAGAACAATCCCAAAATGGAGACTGTATCGGCAGTATTTATGAATAATTCAGGAGGGATGGATTATTCACGGACCGAGGTTGCTGCAGGGGCGAGGAAGCAGCTCATGAAGTTGTAGTGAACTACTGCGAATGAGCTGCAACGAAGCCGATGTAGTGAGATCGGTTCGCCCGAAGGGTAAAAAATGCCGATAATATGTAACATAGTTCTTTAAATGAAAAATATCGGCAGTATTTATGAATAATTCAGGAAAAGAGGAGGAAAGGAATCATGGAAAATATCAAAACCATTCAGACAAAAGAGGATGCCATACAACTTTTAAACGCCGCTTTGGAACATGAATGGGCCGTGAGTTTCGAGTACACGATCCACGCATACTCTATGCCAAAGGGCAAATTCTTCTACAAAGACCCGATCATGCAAAGCAAAACCGACGCCCGGGCGCAGATTATCCAGATCGGGATCGACGAGATGTACCACTCTCTTCAGCTGGGCATCATTATCAAACAGATGGGAGGAGAACCCTCCTTTAAAACGGATATGGTCATTCGCTATCCCAAAATCATGGACAACTTCAAAAGAGATAAAAAAACCGAGGATATGGTGACCGATCTCTATCAATCGGCGGAATTCGAGGAGGGGGCATTCCCGAAAATCCAGAACATGATCTTGAACATCTCGTATGATGAAGTTCGGCATTCCGATCAATTCGTCGCCATGATGGAAGCCCTGAAGGCTGAAGGCGCTGAAGAGGCTCTGTGTTTCCAACCTGATCCGGAAAATACCGGCAAAGAAGACGTGTTGCTTCTGCACGAGATCATGAGGATGGAGAACGAACTTCTCCATCGCTATCTTTATCACACTATCCTGTTCAGTGAGCACCAAGATCTGAGCCAGCGCTTATTCAAAAACTCTATCGACCATATGAGGCACTGGGATAAAAACTCAGGAATTCTCGTCAAGTTGGGAGACGTGGTCAAAATTGAAAACGCAGAGATAGACGCGGACGGGATAGAAAAGAGTGTGGAGTCCATGCCTTCTGTATACCCCGGGGATGACCGGCTGAGCGCACTGAATACCTTCATCCCGGCTGAAGAAAAACTCATCGGGAAATACGAAACGCTGATCCCAATGATTCCCGAGGGAGAAATCAAGGATCAGTTGGAAATACACCTCGCCCTGAATAGAGAGCATGTTTTCACCCAGCTCTGGCTGTTGAAAAACGCCCAAAAGATCAAGGGGCTCAAATAATAAAATAAAAGCTCCCGTCCTATCACCCGGAGCTGTTTTTTCTGATTTCGGGACGAGAGGAATACGTATTTGAAATAGGCAGAGAAACTTGTATAATAACTAGGGAATTTCATGGAAGAAGCTCTTCTGATCACCGACCTTCACAAGTCATTCAAAGCGGGATTCCTTCTCAAAAAAAAGAAAATCCTCAAGGGAATCTCTCTCAAGGTCGAACAGGGTGAGATATTTGGTTACCTCGGCCCGAACGGGGCAGGAAAAACAACAACCATAAAATGCATCTTGGGCTTGATCTTTCCCGAAAAGGGGGAGATCAGCATTCTCGGAAAACCCCACCTCTCCCTCAAGGCCAAAGAGCAGATCGGATTTCTGCCTGAGAATCCATATTTCTATGATTACCTCACAGCATCGGAATTCCTCGAATTTTACATCCAGCTCTTTTCCATAAATAAAGGTACCAAAGAAAACAAGATCAAGGACCTGCTCCATCTTGTCGGCCTGGAAAAAGCGGCTCACCTCCAGCTGCGAAAATTCTCCCGTGGAATGCTCCAGAGAGTTGGCCTGGCGCAGGCTCTTCTGAATGAGCCATCGATGGTTTTCCTGGATGAGCCTCTTGGAGGTCTCGACCCCATTGGACGGAAAGAGATCCGAGATATTATCGTCGGTTTGCGGAACGCAGGCAAAACCGTTTTTCTCTCCTCGCACATCCTCCAAGACATTGAAATGATCTGTGACAAGGTCGCCATCATCGTTAACGGCGAGATCATCAACCAGGGCAGGCTTCAGGATTTGATCTCAGAAAAGGTCCGCTTCACCGAGGTCATTGTCTCTGGATTAAAAGAAGAACAACTCAGGAATTCGAGCGATAGCTTTGCCACTTATGGAGACAGGATATTTCTGAAAATACAGGACGCAAACAAGTTGGAAGAAGTCCTCAATCTTGTCCAATCCCAAAAGGGCAAGATCCACTCGCTCATCCCGAGGACCGAAACGCTTGAAGATCTATTTGTCGAGATGGTAACAAAGAAATGAAAATCACAGCCATCGCCCTGAACACATTCAGAGAAGCCATCAGAGACAGGATCCTTTATGTGATCTTCTTTTTTGCTGCAGTGTGTTTTCTTTTTTCAAGGCTTCTCGCTTTGCTCACCGTCGGAGACCAAGTCAAGATCATCACAGACGTTGGCCTGGCTGCCCTCTCCTTCTTCGGCGCCCTGATGGCCATCCTGGTGGGAACCGGGCTTGTCTATAAAGAGATCGACAAAAAAACCATATACACTCTTTTGTCGAAGCCGATCCACAGGTACCAATTCCTGCTCGGAAAGTATTTTGGAATGATCCTGACGCTCTTTGTCATGCTGTCCCTCATGACGATCATTTTCCTGATTTTGCTCTTTTTCCACACCTTCAAGATCGAATGGCAAATCCTCGGCGCGGTGTTTCTCATCTACATCGAACTCTGTCTTATCACTGCGGTGGCCATTCTGTTCTCCTGCTTTTCCACACCCATCTTGAGCTCGATCTACACCCTTTCCTTCTACTTGATCGGCCATCTGTCCTGGGGATTGGAAACTCTGATAAAGAAAATAAAATCAGGTCTGGGTAAAGGGCTTGCACAGGTTCTTTACACCATCCTTCCCAACCTGGAAAACTTCAACATCAAAACAGAGATCGTGCATCATCTCCCGATTCCTTCCGAGCTTTATCTTTTCGCATTCCTTTACGGGTTCTGTTATTCGGTGTTTGTCCTGTTTTTGGCCATGCTCGTTTTCAGGAGGCGAGATTTTATTTGAGCGATGAAAAAGACCACCATCCTTGTAATCCTTATAATAAGCCTCGGTCTCTTTGCAGGACTTAAACTCAAAACCGACGCCATCTCGCGGTACCGGGTTCACGGTTCATCCATCATCTACATCCCCTCCGGCAAATCCTTGAAGTATGCGACGTTTGGCTATAACTCTCTAATAGCAGATCTGATCTATCTCTGGGCCATTCAGTATTTTAGCGACCAAAACATATGGGAAAGGTTCGACTATCTGGACCACATTTTTTCCATCATCGCTGAGCTGGATCCTCAATATTTAGACCCCTACGAGGTCGGGGCTCTTATCGCCATCTATGATGTCAAAGACCTGGATCTCGCTTTAAAGATCCTGGACCGGGGGCTGGAGAAAAATCCAAAACAGTGGATATTTCCACTTATGGCAGGACACTACGCCCAGATGTTTGCCAAGAACTACGATATGGCACAAAAATACTACAAAAAAACGATGGAGATCGAAGGGGCTCCGGATATTGCCCGAAGGCTTTACGCCAACGCGACATTCAGGGTTTCCGACTATCAAACAGCGTGGCAAACTTGGCTGGAGATCTATAAAACAGCCGATGATGCACGGGTCAGAAAGATCGCCTCCAACCATCTTTACCGCACCAAGGCCGCCATCGATTTCGAGACATTAAAATCCGCCATCGAACAATTCAAGAACAGATACGGCCATGCTCCGGATGAACTCTCACAGCTGGTGAGCACCAGAATCATCGCAGAAGTCCCCAAGGACTTGGACGGCAAAGATTACATCTACGACCCGGAGATCGAGGAGATCAAAACCCGGATCAGCCCATGGAAGAGATAATTCTTATTGGTGTCTTCGGGCTTATCTGGGGAAGCTTTCTCAATGTTGTGATCTACCGGCTTCCCCGAGGCCTCAGCATAGTCCAGCCCCCCTCTTCCTGTCCTCACTGTGGAAAAAGGATCAAATTCTACGAAAATATTCCCATCCTCTCCTACGTGGTCCTCATGGGGAAATGCAGCGACTGCAAGGCACCGATTTCTCCAGTCTATCCCGTGGTCGAAGCCCTCACGGCCATCTGCTTTTTGTTGGTATACCTTCAGTTTTCGCTGAGCCCTCACTTCTTTGCCTCATGCGTGTTCGCCAGTGCTTTGATCGTTCTGGGATTCATTGACCTCGACCACCAGATCCTCCCCGATGAAATCACCTTTCCCGGTATCGTTTTAGCGCTTATCTACGCTTATTTTCGCGTCGATCTGAGCCTCACGCAAGCCTTGCTGGGTGCTGCAGTGGGAGCGGGCTTTCTCCTTTTGGTCTATGGCGCGTACTACCTGCTGCGCAAAAAAGAGGGACTGGGACTGGGGGATGTGACGATGATGGTGATGGTCGGCGCATTCCTCGGCTGGAAACAGACCCTGTTGACCCTAATCCTGGCCTCCATCTGGGGCGCTCTCGTGGGTATCTTCATCATTATTTTCAAGAAAAAAAACCTCCAGCAAGCTCTTCCCTTCGGTACTTTTCTCGCGCCGGCTGCTTTTGTGGCTCTCCTCTACGGCCAGCAGATCATCGATGCCTACCTGTCTCTTTTTCGACAGCCATAGCACAAATTTTCAGCATGGAAAAGACACATTTGTAAAATTCTCTGTACGCTCTTTATTCCTTAAAAAACTCCGCCCCCTTGATTGAGGAAGATGTTCGGTTTTTATTGGGATAGAAAGTGCCAGACGTGCAGAATTGAATCATACTCGGAGATGGTCCAAAGACAGCTATTCAGTCCTCATCTGCATCCAGTGCTGCAGCAAAACAGATAGCAGCGTATCGTCTAAAAGAGCATTCGGTCTATTTAATGATCTTGTAGATTTCTCTCCACGATTTGATCCTGAGAAGCGCGCCGATAGGCTGTTCCAGCCTCTGGATGGTCGAATCGTATTCCTGAATGTAGACCTCTCTTTTCTGCATGCCACTGACTCCCTGAGATTCTCCGAGAGTGACAGCAGCTCTGGTTTTTATGGCGAGCTGCATGCTTTCTATCGGCCCTCCGGCTTCCCTGAATGCCGTGCCGCCGACAGGTGTGCCCGCCGTAGCCCTGACAAACCTGCCATAGAGCCGTCCGATTCCAACCAAACTCTCGCAGGGGTCCACGGTCTCGATGTTCCCCGTGAGTGTGCTGAAATAAAGGATCTTGTTCGCCTCTTTGGGATCGGCCCACACCTTCTCGCCCACCGTCAATTCTCCCGCTTGTTTTTCTACAGGCAAGTTCAGTATGTCCGGATCCCCGAGAAACCACTCCACCTCGGGTGTATCACCGTCGATCATGGCGATGAACGCGTAAGTGGCATCAGCCGGCGCTTTGTCATCTCCGCCTGTGCCAAAGTATACGCGGGGCTCAGTTCCAGGCGAGGCCACATCCAGCCAGATTTCCGGTTTCGTGATGATCGGATAATTGTTTGAATCCTCGTACATCATCTCCGCTGTCCAGGGATCGGCATCCAGGTATTCGATCCCGACATTGACCTTCCAGAGACGGCCTTCCAGGTCACCGACATACACCCGATCGGCAGAGCCATCTCCATCGATGTCAACCATGTTTGGCGAGCCGGGGATGGATCTCAGGACATTCTGGCCGTTCGTCCAGATAACGCCATCGGGATCACCTGTGGCAGTGTTGATCTCCGGATTCGCATTGAAATACCAGAATGGCTCTCCAGTTTCGACATCCAACGCATAGAATCGGTGTCCCTGCCGGCCCTGGCTGGGAACATTATCATATCCTGAACCCATAAACGCTGTCCACGTCTCCACCCCGTCCTTCAGAATCCGACCGATAACCGGAGTGGACCAGGTTTCGCCCATTCGGATTTCTGTGAATTCCCACATAGGCCGTGGGTCTTCGATGTTCGTGATATCCAGAGCAAAGTAATAATTTCCCGTGGCGTCTACACCCTGAGCCTTTCCTTGACCGGGTCCCTGACCACAGATGAGGATGGTGTGCCACGCGTCATCGAAGTAGACATCAGCGACAACCGGGCTCCCGTCCACATACACATCTCGGGCAAAATACCGCTCTCCTGTGGCCGCGTCTACAGGCCACATATTCCGCAACTTAGAGATCAGGTTGTAAGGGATATAGGCCCAGAGCTCCTCTCCTGTGAGCACGCTGAAGCAGTGGATCATCCCTGCATTGGCGCCAACGAAGAGAACTTTGGGCCTGTCTTTCCAGGCCTCCATAAAGGCAGCATAGCCGGCGCCCATTTTGATCTCTTCACCCTCGGGAGCGCCACAAATGGCCGGATTGGAATGATTGATATCACCCAGGATCCAGTCTCTGCCTTCACCGCGCACAAACTGGATCAATCCCGCGTTGTTGTTCTGATAATCGTTCAGCTCTCCCTGCAGAGTACCGACACTGGCGACAGTAAAATCCACACGATCGAAGCCCCCGGTCCCATCGGGCATCGCTGTGTAGATCACCCGGGAGGCCGGGCCACGGTCCATCAGGTTCTGTCCGGCATCCCACTTGATGTTGACCCCATCGGCGACAATCTCGCGTCCATCAGGAGCACCCAGGTCTGGCCGTGTGATGGTCCGCAAAACAGAATAAGAAGAGCTCACGGCTGCCATGTTGGTCACATCATAGGCGCGCAAGTGGCCTTGCCATCCCGGAAAATAGAACGTTCCACCGATGATGAGTTTGACGTCTTCTCCGCCTTCATCGATGACTCGTGCGGCCACAGAAGTGCGCGAATATTCTCGCCGGTCCACAACCGAATACCTGAGCCGTATGTATTCGAGAACAGGCGTTTCAAAAGAGGCCCCATCGAATTCTTCCATATCATCTTCGGTGGCCGTCAAAATGGCTTTCCATTTGAGCTGAGAACCGAAGTGGGTGAAATAATGCCAGGGGTCGGCAGTGGTCAGGTCTGTGATCTCATTCCCATCATAACGGGTGAGGTATTCCCAATCGCGTCCGCCGTTGTTGGACACATAGAGTTCCACAGCCAGGCCATCACTCGGGCCTCCACGGACATTCTGGTCAAGATTCATCAAGCGGACTCTGGTTATGGCCTGGGTGGCCGGGTTGAGATGCGGAGTGACATTTGTCGACCACGCCTCGCCATGCAACACATACACATCGGCCAACTCATTGATGATCAAATAGTAATCACCCGAATGGTTGGCGTCAGCCAGGATGACATCCATGTCCCCATCCTGGTCAAAATCAAGCATAGCACTCATGTCCACATCATGAGGGTCCGGAAGGATGGGATTACACTGGTTCAAGCATCGGAATTCAAATTCCGACTCTCCGCCCGGCGCAAGGCTTCCTGTATTCTTCATGAACCACATATGGGCTTCATTGCCGGCATTCCACCGGTCTGTTCCTGCAAAAATATCGATGTACCCATCCAGGTTGAAATCCGAGACACAAGTGGCCACCGCACCTGTACAAGCCGGGATGGGAATGGGCAACTCATGCCGCGTGAAGTTCTCGTTACCGTCATTCTGATAATAGACAAGGAATGGGATGTCCATGACACTCCCTCCGATAATATCCATGTCCCCGTCATGGTCGAAATCTGCGGCATCGACGGTCGAGCCCCCTCGACCTGTGGTGAATCCAGTGGGCAGGTCGTAATTAATCTCGGAGATATCGAATTGATTGATATCAAAGTTTGATGGGCCGGGATTCCTGACCAAATAGATCTTGTCTTCGCTGATGACCAAAACATCCACATCCCCATCCCCATCGATATCCACAGAGGACAAGTGGTCTGCCGCCCAGTTGATGTAGATGTGTTCACTCATGAATCTGCTCGTAAAATCAAGGTTTGGAAATGTCTGGTACTGATGGAAATCAGGGTCTGTGGGAGTTCCGACATTGATGAACATGGCTGCCACGAACTGTGTGTAAGCAAATTCGTCATTCAAGTTCTTCATGAAAAAAAAGTCGAGCAAGCCGTCGCCGTTGTAATCACCGACGGAAATAGACGCCGGGCCGCAAGCAAAGCCTGAATCGTAGATCTCGGTGAAATCCGCGTAAAGAACCACCCCATCGTCATCTACGCCGTCCCCATCCAGGTCTTCAAAATGATTCCTGCAGAGCAACAATCTGTTGAGATTGGCATCCTCGGGGAAGATTTGCAGGCCGACGATATCCGGATAGCCATCGCCGTCAAAATCACCGGCATCGCACACATAGATCCGGGCCCCCATTCCGTTGGGTTCTGCCACTGCAAAATTTGCACCGAGCCTGTTGAGCGTGATCTCTCCAGAACCGGCAAATCCGGCCCCCGGCCAATAGACAGAACTGTTCTCGTGGTCTTTCCATTCTGTCGTATCGAAGGAATCTTGGAAGTTTTCACGGATTTCGACACATTCTTCCTGAGCCCAAAACTTTATGGTGAAAAAAACAATCAAAAACATTACGGGGATGATCAAGGCAATTTTTTTTGCATTCGTCTTCATTTTCATGGTTCGCCTCTTTTTTTTATATTCCAGAAAGCTCTATGACCAATTCGACCTCGATTCTCGAGGTCGTCATGGTATTACCAGTTCCAGCGGTTCCGATACAAACCAACAGCACATCCGAGGCATCAGGTATTCCGCCTGCAGCCTCATCATCGATCAGAAAACAGGTGTACGTGTATCGGGGGTCCAAAGCTCCAAGGGCATCGGTGACGTATTGCTGTCTGCAAAAAATAACATTACTTACATCCGCAATACCATCTCCATTCGGGTCGGCATAGTTGAGGATCTGCTGATCGGTGAGCTTGCGAAAATACACATCAGACATGGGGTCGTCGAACCCGATCGGTTCTGACATGTAGTGCCCATCAAAAGTTGTCCAGAGTTCTGCGTTGAAAGAATCATTGATGGCTTTCCAGGTCGCATCAAAACCTGCCTCGGCAGCATTAAACGCCACCTCCTGCATCCGGATGTTTCCAGACACTCTTGTTCCAGTGCTGGTGATGGTCACTAGCACCAGACCGATGACCAGTAAAAAGGTCAGGACGAGGATGACAATGATCAATGCGACACCCCTCTCGTGCGGAGCCGAGGAGGGACTGTTGGTATTGAGGGAATTTTTCATTTTTTCACTCACTGTTTGCTCGTTTAATAGCCCTGATCATGGGCCGCATTATAAACACCCAACGACATGTTTCTGATGTTGGATGTTGAATCCAGCAAAAACCTTCTGTGTTTGTCCGGTTGAGCGGCTGCTGGGGAATCCGCTATGGGTGGTTTCCCATAGACGTATCGCGCCATTGCGGGCGGTGTGCCAGAAATGCTGGTATAGGCATTCAGCGTCCGGGCAAGGATAAAAATTCGCACCCGCCGGATGCCGATGACAACAGTCGGATCATCCGTCCACATCCTGAGATCATCCCAATTCAGAAAATCTCCATTATCGATCAGGCCGTTGTTATTGTTATCATCAAGCCCCGCTGCTCCATCAAGGTCTCCATGGTATTGGAATTGCAGGTCTTCGATATTCCTGGCGAGGGGCTGATGTTCCAAGACTCCAGTGGACGGATTGAACCGGGATACGTAGAGGACGTTCGGTTCCCCTATGTATCCGTCGGATCCCGCAGATAACCCGGGATAGTTGCCATCCATATCCAGCCAGTATGTTTTCAGTTCGATAAACTGAACTGTTCCCGCAACATAATCCCCCTCGACTCCACCAGGTTGGAGGTTGTTGGGAAGAGAAATATTGATGGTCGTGAAAGATATCTGGTTCGCCATAAGGTCCACACCGGTAATCTGTCCCAATTCCGCATTCACGCTGTTCTGCGTGGGATTGGGACAAATGAGGATCAATCGGTTGAGATAGCCCGTGGCGTCATCAGGATACACTGTGTCTGTGTAGGGATAATGGATATATTCGTTGGGTTCTAAATTGATGGTCCCTGTGCCGGGTGTGTAGCTCTGGATGAGGAGCCGGAGGGGGTCTGCGTTTCCCAAAATCGTCAGTCTGTCGGACTGGAAATCCAAGCTAGACTGATTGGGATCGTTGTTCACGCCTTGCAGATAATATCCTCCGAACTCTTCGGGCAAACCCGCCCCTAGAGACTTCAGATCTCGGGAGATGAAAAACATCGCTGCACGGGCATCATGCTGAATCTCGGTGAACTGCTGCTGATCGACAGAGATCCTGTTGCTTTCCATATAAAGGGACAGAGTCGCCAGGACAACAACAAGCATGATGGCACTGGCGATCATGAACTCCATGAGAGTGAATCCTTTCTCAAGCCGATGTCCTCCCGTCCTTTTTTTGCATGTATGGTACCATTCGTTTTTCATGGAATCACCTGCTGATTATAGTATTGATATCTGCCAGGACTCTGTGCTGGGCTGGATCTGTGAACAGATCGTTGATACTCGCTCCCTGTTGAGCGATAGGGAAAACCATAATTCTCACATCATAAAGACTGCCTGAAAACTGAATCCGGGTTATTCTCCGAAAATCATTGATTCCGTCGGCGTTGACATCGAGGAACTCATCAACATCGCCCAGCAAGAATTTGGCCAACTCATCAGATGGAAGGTTCCTTATGAATTCGACCTGCTGTTGGGCTAAAAAAGTGCCGCGGGTAATCCCTTCGGAGCGTGCGTTGTTGAGAACACTGTAAGTGAATAGCTGGGACAATCCCAGGATCGCCACTGCAATGAGGGCGATCCCCACAAGGACTTCAATCAGAGAAAAACCTTCCCTCTTTCCCTTTTTAACAGGTCTGGTCTTGAGGTCTTTCGCTTTGTTTATATTTTTTGTCTTATTCATTGTCGCTCGCCTAGTTCTTGGAATAATTTACAGAGCCTCCGGCAAAAACGCTCACCGTTCGCTGATCCGGCCGACCATATTGATTGAGCTTGGGACTCTGCAAAGTGACACTGTTCTGCATCGAATCAAAATCTATAACAAAACCGAGAGGCGAAAACGTTACGATTTCCGAGGGCAAAGTCACGGTCACATTAAATTTATCCGGAATAGATATCCTCGCTCCCCCGGGCATGAGAGTCCACACATCCGGTGTTTCTTCTCTCTCCACATAATAGACCCAATACCCCGTGAGTTCCTCAAAACGGATCCGGTGATCCAATTTTGTTTTAACTGCCTGGAATTTTGCTCTCTGCATCGTTGTGAGGATGTCTTTGGCGGCGTTGTCCAGACTCCTCGTTTCCATGGAATTTCGTATGCTGGGGAATGACATCAGAATAACAAGACCGAGAAGCCCAATCACAATAAGCATCTCGATCAGGGTGACGCCCTTGCGATGTGTCGAGAATCGCCAGGGAACCGGATGAGTTTTTTGCTTTGAATTTTTCATTTTTACACCTTCTCCCCTAATTGAGCATTTGGGCTAAGGGTATAACTGTATCTGTTTCGATGGCTGTTGGACTTTTCCATAAGAGCATAACACCCTATTTCGTCAGGGATAATTCTCCTTCCATGCACGGCTGACTTCATCTGTGTGCTAACCTTCAACCCTTATGAGGTTGATTCTACATCCTAAATCCAATATTTTCAAGTTCTTCTCCCCACTGTGGTCACAATCCCAAAAAACTCGACGCGTTGGCTTCCCAAGCTTCCCTTCTATGCATAAAGAAACACTCTTGGCAAATTATATGTAGCAACTTTTATGCCAATCTCATCTTTTTTAACTGCTTGAAATTAAAAGGATTATAAATCTGTCAGTTCGCTGTTCCTCCTGATTTATCAATATTTGTCAAAACCCTGACAATATTTGACATTAAATTCCTTTCTTTTCAATATTAATAGTCCTCTTGTCTCGTCCCGTCAATAACCCCTAAAGAGGATACCCAGGGTGATTTTTTACCTCAAGATATCACCCCCCCAACCGACGACCTTCAATTTTTCGTCCTTCCCATCATGTTCTTTTTTAATCAACGATCGCTTTTTAAACCTCCTGTTCCGCCATGTTTTCCATGACAAAGAATATGTAGACTGAGTGAGCGGAGCAATCCAAAACCGTTTGGGCTCGGTTGCATAGGGGGACGATAGATTTTAATGTCCACATTCATCGCGGATTCAGCAACTCATTCATCCGTTGTCGGAAGCATTTCCAAATCCGTGATTGTATGAATACACGTTGCGTTATTGAGTGTCTCATTAGGTGGTGGAGAAAACCGTGAGAAGGGCTCCATGCGGGCATGGTACATCTCTCCCAGAGAGATGTGAGGGAAGCCCGGAACCGAGCGAAGTTTCCTCGCTGGGGAAACTGAGTGTGTTTTCGAACCACCAATTGGGACATTCGATTTTCGCTCATCGGGGATTTGGGGACGTTTCATTCCGTTGTCGGATCATTGAATTTTGATACCGAGTGTGGTATTGATTTATCAATGATACCGGAGAACAAAAAGGTCCTTGCAATCCTTTGCCTCATCTTTTTCTTTTTCCTAGGCCTTTCTCTTTTCATCAACCTTCCAGCCTTGCAGGGAAACTTTCTTTTTGCCGATGAGGCCATTTATTATTCGATGGCACAGAGCCTGGCGAATGACCATGACATCGAATACACAAAAAAGGATTTGATCCGCTATTACAAAGCATTTGATTCCGGCCCTCTAGGAATTTTCTTGAAAAAGGGAAAAAACGATCGGCTGTTTTTCGCTAAGTCCTACATCTATCCCCTGTTTGCTTCACCCTTTGTTAAAGTATTCGGTTGTAACGGATTTTTGGTCTTTCACTCCATCCTCCTCTTCCTTTTACTTCTTTTCGGCACCACCTATTTCTCCTTATCCAACACATCCCCTTTATCCTTGGCCTTCATCCTCACCTTTCTCTTTGGGTCCGTCGCCTGTGTGTATTTCTTTTGGATATCTCCGGATTTTTTCAACCTCTCTGTGGTTTTTTTCATGCTCTTCTTCTGGCTTTACAAACTTCAAAGAGAGGAATACCCGGATGAAAACACTCACAAGAGGCCTTTCCAAAGTTTTCTTCTTTCCGATTGGTCCGATTATATAGCCTCTCTTCTCGCCGGTATCGCAGTTTTCTCCAAACCACCCAATATCGTCATCATGGGGCCCTTTGTACTCTATGTCCTCATCAAGAAAAGATTTGTCAAGGCGGTCGTCCTGATCCTTATCTTCGCCTCGACAGCCGGGCTTTTTTTTGGAATCAACTCCCTGGCCACCGGGGATTGGAACTATCAAGGGGGTGAACGCAAAACCTTTTATGGCGAAGGCGGTTACCCTCTAGAGAAAGATCACATCACTTTCGATACGGCAAAGGGCGGCACAATGACCTCCGAGGGCTACACGGAAAAACATCTGCTTCCTTTAAAATTTTCTTTCTATAACTTATTCTATTATTTCTTCGGGAGGTTCACGGGTCTTACCTGGTATTTCTTTCCTGCGATCCTTGCGCTTATCCTGTTCATACTGGGAAGCAAACGGATCTATCAGTGGTTTCTCCTCGCAGCAATTCTTGGAGGCATCCTCATCTATATTGTTCTTATGCCGGATAACTATGCGGGCGGCGGAGGGGCGATGGCCAACAGGTATTTCCTGAACATCTACCCCCTGTTTCTCTTTCTCCCGAATCTGAAAAGAAAGCCTAGAGAAGTTGTCCTGTGCTGGATCATGGCGGCACTGTTTATCTCACCGATCCTCACCAACCCTCTGCTCCATTCCCATTATCCTGCAACACACGCTAAAAAAACTCCTTTCAAATGGCTTCCTGTGGAAATGACGCTCGTGAACAATTTCCCCACAAACACCAACCCCAGCGCCCGTCGGCAGCCCATCGGAATGAAATACAGTTGGCTCCATTTTCTGGACGATAACTTTATTCCCAGACAGGGAGAGTCGGAACTGGAGAAAAATGGATTCTGGACACGCGGGTCGCACACGGCGGAGATGATCCTTAAAACCTATTATCCCATCAAAACCCTCAATGTGCATCTGCTCAATAATCCCCGAATGAGAAATGAGATCACGGTCAAAGTGGGCAGAGAAAAGAAAAAAATCACCCTAGGGAACAAACAGCGGGGGACCCTCACCTTCACCTCCCTCAAGCCATTCCAGATAAAAGCCATTCATCTCTACAAGATAAAAATCAGAGCTTCCAAGGGTTCTATACCCTATTTCGAGGATGAATCCAGCTTGGAGAAAAGATACTTGGGCGTTTTTTTCGAGTTTACTATCGAACCCGAGTATATGCCGGAATATTGATGTGTGGCATATGCGGAATCGTTAAAGCAAAAAACGGAGAGCCCGTTTCCCCGTCGCTCCTCTCCACCATGTGCGCGACTATTGTCCATCGAGGCCCCGATGATGAAGGCGTCACCGTCCAAAATAACGCCGGACTTGGCGCCCGCCGCTTGAGCATCATCGACATCGAAGGCGGGCATCAACCGCTGTCCAATGAGGATGGCTCCGTGTGGGTGGCACACAATGGAGAAATCTACAATTTCCCCGAACTCCGCGAGGAACTCATCAGGCGCGGTCACATATTCACGTCTAAAACAGACACAGAAACTATCGTCCACAGCTACGAAGAATGGGGAGATGAATGCATCCAAAAATTCACAGGCATGTTTGCCTTCGCCCTGTGGGACGACCGAAAAAAAAGACTGTTGGCCGCTCGGGACCGGATCGGGATAAAGCCTCTTTACTACACATTGCTCGAAAACCAAACTCTCGTCTTTGGCTCCGAACTCAAGACCATCCTCGTCCATCCCGGTGTCAAGCGCTCCCTCGAACCCCGGGCGCTGGACTTTTACTTAACCTTTGAATATATCCCAGAACCCTTTTCTGCGTTCAGGAACATCCACAAATTGCCGGCGGGAACTTTTTTGATTTACGCAAATGGCACAATTGATATCAAGAGGTATTGGCAGATAAACGTGGAGCCGAACGAGGAGCCCTCATCCATGGGAAAAGAGGTCTCCCTTGCCTCTCTGGAAGAAAGACTTTACGAACTCCTCAAAGAATCGGTCAAAGCCCGTCTTATGAGCGACGTGCCCCTTGGCGCGTTCCTGAGCGGAGGGATCGATTCGTCGGCCATCGTGGGCTTGATGCACGAATTAGGCGTCTCTCCCATCAAAACTTTTTCTATCGGCTTTGAAGACGCCACTTACAATGAGCTCGACCACGCGCGCCGGATCTCCCAAAAATTCCACACGGACCATGAAGAGTTCATTCTCCAGCCCCAAGCTCTAGAATTAACGGAAAAACTCATCCATCACCTGGATGAGCCCTTCGGAGATTTCTCCATATTCCCCACCTACCTTGTCTCTAAAATGGCCCGGTCGCATGTCAAGGTCATTCTTTCTGGGGACGGCGGAGATGAGCTGTTTGCTGGATATGAACACTACCAGGCTCAGAAATTATCCCGTTTGCCTTTCGTTTCTGCTCTGTCACGCCCCATGCCGGCCATCCTGAAAAAATTTCCGCCATCCTCCAAAAAAAAGGGGGCGTGGAACAAGCTGCGTCGTTACGCTCAAGGATTCGAACATCCCCAGGCCATGCGGCATTTCCGCTGGATGATGTTCCTTAATCAAAAACAGCGAGAGGAGTTGTATTCCAAAGACCTGATCCATGAACTGGAGGGGCCAAAGCTTTTCCAGATGATCCCTCCTCTGGAGAAACTGCTTCCGCAAGCGGACCGATTCGATGATATCAGTGGGGAGCTTTATCTGGACCTGAAGACCTACCTCGTCGATGATATCTTGGTCAAGGTCGACAGGATGAGCATGGCCACATCTTTGGAGACACGGGTGCCACTCCTCGATCACAACGTTGTCGAGCTGGCCTTCCAAATTCCAGGACAGCTCAAACTTAAGGGCATGACGACAAAATGGATCTTGAAAAAAACCATGGAAAGGCTCCTCCCGCCCCAAAACATCCACCGCAAGAAGGAGGGTTTTTCCATCCCGATCAAACACTGGTTAAAGAATGACTTGAAAGGTCTGATGCTTCATTATCTGAGCAAAAGCCGGGTCGAGCAAGCGGGTTTCTTTAACTTCACTCCGATCGAACACATGATCGGCGCTCACCTGGACGGGAAAGAAAACTTCAGCCACCAGCTCTGGGCTCTTCTCGTCTTTGAGATGTGGCGGGAAAACTACCTATAAATGGCATGGACGCTATAGGTTGTTTCCGGTTTTGAGGGAGATGACAAAAACCTCACGTGTCATCGGCGTGAGCTTATATTTTTCTGAGACCGGAAGACCCAGAACCCAGACGATCTCATCGCCCGAGAGGAATACAGGACGCCTGTCTCTCTGGGCAACAGGAATGCTTTTTGCGCGCATGATCTCCTTGAGCTTTTTCCGGCCGGGGGAGCCAAAGGGTTGATACCGGTCCCCTTTCTGGCGATTCCTGACAAGGAGTGGGAATCGGAGTTTGGCAAAATCCAGTCGCGCCTCCCGCGTATTGTCACATCTGGCATCCAAGAAGCTAGGCATCTTCTGTTTTTGTCCCTCAAAACACATGGGGAGCTCTCCGATCTCCAGTTTACTCCCTCCCGACCACGAATAGGCATAAAACACGTTCTGGCCGAAGTTGTCTTCTAGAAAGATCTTTCCCTGCACTCTTTTCAAGATCCGATTTTCTTTCAGGGAAAACGCCCTGCCTTCTCGGAGTTTTAAGATCTTTTCCACGTCCTCAAAAGATATTCTCCGGAGGTCGCCTCTCAATCTGCGAATAAAATGGCGCACCACACGTCTCTGTATAGCCAAAGGCAGGATGAGCAACTTCTCCACATCAAGTTCCATCCGATTCTCGCATTCGCGCAGAACATCCTGACTTTTTGTGACCGAAAGTGAATCCAAGAACGATTCTTCCTCCATCAATAAAGAAGTCAACTTGCCGATTCGAGGCACGATCTTTGGATCATAATTCTTTTGGAGATAAGGGATCAGGTCGATCCGGATCTTGTTTCTCGTAAACGACGGATCCAAATTGCTCTCATCGGTCCTGTATTCGAACTCCTTTTCCTGGAGATAGTGCTCAATTTCCTGTCTTTCGATTTTTAACAAAGGCCTGACCACGCGACCATCGATCAAAGGATAGATGCCGGCCAGACCCCGGGGTCCACTGCCCCGAAGCAACCGCAGAAAAAACGTCTCTGCCTGGTCGGACAGAGTGTGTCCTGTAGCGATCTTTGCTCCGCCCATTTGTTCCGCAATCCCATTGAGAAATTGGTATCTCATCAATCTTCCCGCTTCCTCGAGGTTCAGTTTGTTCTGTTTAGCATAGGAAGGCACATCTGCGGACTCCACAAAGAGGGGGATCGCGAAAGAGGAGGCAACCGTCCGGACAAACCGTTCATCGTCTGCTGAACTGGCGCGAATGCCATGATTGAAATGCCCCAGAACAAGGGTGAGGTCCCAATCTCTCTGGATCTCGAGGAGCAAGGACAGCAGGGCGGTGGAATCTCTCCCGCCGGAGTAGGCAACACAGATTTTATCCCCCTTCCGAAATAAACTGAACTCCCGAATTGTGTCTAAAAACTTGTCGAGGATCATACTGCCCCTGCAAAGGAAAGTGATGGTGGCGGTGGAGGGATTTGAACCCCCGACACTGCGGATATGAGCCGCATGCTCTAACCTCTGAGCTACACCGCCTGTGGCAAAGATTTTAGCGGAAACACCCCTTTAAGTCAATTCATCTGATCGTCTCGTAAGCATCCTTATTTCCGTGATAAGGGCATCAGAGGTAAAGAAGAGCGAGTCACTGTCCTTATGAGTCGGATGGTGGAGCGTGGGGGGGTCTTCGACGAATATGGACTGTGACGAACTCCTGCTATTATCATTTGACTTGAGAGCATCACGGAAATAATGATGCTTACGATCGTCTCGGGAGCATCTCCAGACCCGTGATGGCATGAATATTTATTGCGTCTGAAGCTGTGGACGACGGATATCACATACGCGGATGAGAAGCTAGCGGATGGTGACCCGGGATTCGCGGGAGGTGAAATTCACAGATTGTCCGGTAGGACTGTTCGCCGAAATTCCGGAAAAACTGATGGGACTCTCCCCCCTGCCCTTCGCACCGAACACCAGCGTGGCGACCCGACCTCGTCCTCTAAAACCTTTGCTGATTTCAGGACTCGAAAATCCGATAGTGCACATGCCAGCTGAGTTGTCTATGTTCTGCAGAAAGGAAGGGTTCTTTCCAAACTGCTGGGCATAACCGCCGACAATCACCTGCTTCAACTCGAGCACTTGAGGGTTAAAGGACAGGTTGAAGGACATGTTGCTGACCTCTCCTGGAGAGCTGATGTTCACATTGACCCGAAAATCCCGGTTTTGCGGCCCTTCAAAATTGGCGGGGTTGAGAGTGATCTGATTGTCCCCTCCAGGTTGTTCTTCCCGCTCCCGGTCCATGAGCAGCCTTTCCTGTCGCATGCGCTCATCAAAGAGTTCTCCCGGTGCTGCCCGGACTCCAACTTGACTGGCTGTTGTTCCCTCAAGGTTCACCCAGACTGGTTTCTCATCCTCTTCGTCAAGAGGAATAGTCCGAATAATTCTGGGGGTAATCGTAATGATCAGGTCGGTCTGTTGGACCTCGAGGTCGGTCCTTGAAAAGAGCCCCCCTAAAATAGGTACATCCTTGAGCCCCACGATTCCCTTGATACTCTGTCTCTCTTGGTCTTGGAGCAATCCGGCCAGAAGGTTTGTTTCCCCATCCTTCAGCCGGATGATATTCTTCACTTTTCGTGTGGCGATGATCGGGATGTCGCCATAACCGCTCCCGCTGATTGCCTTGAGCTCCAGTTCCAATTCCAGCGTGACTTCATCTTGGGCATGGATCCAGGGTGTTATCTTGACTATTATTCCTACATCTTTGTACTCAAAACTGGTGATGGGCTGCTGATTTACTCCACCAGCAGCAATAGGAGTAAAAGTCGTGATAGGAATGGGAACTTGGTCTCCGACCATATATTCTATCGGTTCACCCACTATGCCGCGGAGTCGCGGTTGAGCTAAAATTTTGGTGTCCGAATCTGTGGCCAAGAATTTAACAAACGCCGTCGGGAGCGTGATCTGAAAGTTTTCCGCCTTAGTGAAGTCGATGTTTGCCAAGTTCAACCAGGAAGAATCCTCAGACTCGGGAGAATACCGGAAGCCGAGCAAGTGACTGTCAAAATCCAGCCCGATTTCCTTCATCTTGATCCGTTTGACCTCCATAAATTCCACATCAATGACAACCTCACCCTTGGGCTTATCCCACAGGCGGATCAATCTTTCGGCCAGGGCCACAACTTCAGGCGTGTCTCTGACTGTGAGCGAGTTCAGGTTTTTATCCACGATGATGGATGGCGCTTTGAATTGGGTCCGGGTCATCGTCGTCAGCGAGCCAAGTATTTCCTGCGCATTGAGGTTGGAGAGGTAGAATGTCTTGATGACATTCACCTCATACTTGGCCCTGTTCATGGGCTGATCAGGGACCACGATCAGAGTTTTTCGGTCAATGATCCTGTAAAAATTCTTCGAAGCCAAGCAGAGGGCTTGTACAGCCTGCTCAAAATCCATATCCGACAGATCGATGGCAAAGGGCTTATCACTGAACGTCTCATCAAAAAGAATATTCACACCGGCATGCTTGCCCAGCGCCTGAAAAATGGAGCGAAGGCTCGCCTCTTGCATAAACTTCAATTGTATTTTCTCTGTACTCACCTCAAGACTGACGGGTTTCTCTATCTTGATCTCCTTGGGTTTCTCCTCGACCGTGCTTTTTAAAGCAACCCGTTTGGCTTCCTCATAAATCTTCATATTCGTCGTGTCGTAAGAGAAGGACACTTCATATTCCTTGAGAGCTTCCTCTCGTTTGCCCTCAGCCGCCAGGTTTCTCGCCACATAGAGATGGGAATAGCTGGCAGCAATTTTTGCGCGGTAGAGCTCAAGCCTGTACACAGAATTCTGGGGATCTTCAAGGACGGCTTTTTCATAGAGCTCAACAGCCCTGTCCCAGTCCTTATTCATCGCGGCTTCGTATCCCGATTTGTAGTATCTACTGAGAGTCATGCAACCCCATAAAACTGAGATAATCACACAGATGAAGGCTATTTTTTTCATGGGAATTCTCCCTCTATGGAAAACTTCAAAGGCTTTGAGTCTGGCCCAAAAACCTCTATTTCATCAGGGCTTATCCGGCCCACGGTGATACCTTCGGAGATCTCATCCCCCTCCATAACGGGCATGGCTTCCCCCTCAAAAACGATCAAACCCACAATCTTTGCGCCCGAAAGAACATAACCGAGATAGCGTAAATTCAGAGAAGGAGAAGAGTTCTCTCCCTGAGGTTGAGAGTTCTGACCTCTTTCCATCCCAATCTCCTCAAATCTCCTTTGGAGAATCTCGGGGGTGATCTCACCCCTGACTTCTTCTTGTCCCACGGTAAAAATGTTCCTTTTAAGAGGTGGGAGTGGCTTCTTTTCCGCAAGGAGCAAATCCATCCGGATGAAGCTCTCCGCACTCTTCTTCAGCAGTTCTGTTTCCGGGACCCTCTCCTGGGGCCACCCCAACAAAAGAAAAGCCCAACCAAGCAAAACCACAGACACAGAACGCCAGAGATTATTGTTCATAAAAACCCACCAAAGTCACTTTGATCTTAAACCCTCCTGCAAAAGGGTCCACGTCCAAGAAATCGATCTTCTGGACCACCAAGAAGCGAGAAAAACTCTCAACGGAATGAATAAATTTTTTCAACGCAGTATAAGAACCTAAAGTATCAAACGTGACCCTAACCATTCTATACTCACCCTTTTTAAGGTCTGCATAATCATATCTTTTTTGAGAGACTCGAAGTCCTGCACTGTTGAGAATTTGCTGGGTGTCACGAATGAGTTGCGCTATCCCATCTTCTTTTTTGTAAAAATATTTCGACTTCAACTCTGCGATGTCATCCAGGGTTCCCTGCCACTTGCGCCATTCTGTGTCTTTGTCCTGCTTTAACGCTTCCGCTTCTTGTGCCGCTTCTTTTATGGAGGCAAGGCGTTCGAGGGAGCCCGTGTATACGCGTTTTTCGCCGAGGGCAAAGACTAAAAGAAAAAATAGAGCGACGACCAGCAAAAGGCAGAGCACTCCCAATACACTCCGTTCTTTTCGGTCCAAAAGATCAAATATCTCGTTCATAGCGTAAAGAGATCTCTGAAAGCGACTGACCGTCCGGGCTTTTCGATTCATTAAGGATCTGAATATCTTTAAACCCTTTAGCCGCCAATCTGGCAATAAAGGTTAGGAGCTCGTTCATCGAAGCAGATGCCACTTTGAACCGAACTTCCATGGATAATCCCTCTTCTGGAAAAGGGCTCATAGAAAGAATGGCACTGGAGGCAGGAAGAGCCTCCTCCAGGGCAGAGAAAAAATCGATCCAGGAAAAACTTTTGCTGTAGATCAACCCGTTGATGAACTCAATCTCCTCACCGTGCTGTTTTTGCATCTCTTCGAGCCTGGTGTCCAGTTGACTCGTTGCTCTCTGGGCATCGGATATTTGTTTCTCCGTATGAGCAACGGCCAGCTCGGCTTCATGCGCTTTGCCCCTGTACTGGAAATAGATATTCCCTCCCATGGCCAAAACAATACAGACTGAAACACCGAGAAGAGCAACAAGGATCAGGAATAGCCCCCTGTTCCTCATAGGATTGCTCGCGAGATTCAGATATATTTTTTTATGATTGCTCATGAGAGTTGCCCCAACAAAGGCGTGAGCAGCTTTTTTTCCTCCAACGGAAGGGGATCCGTCACTGATGATTCTACAGCTTTTACAGTGCACTGACACATCTCCTCCAGCTGGGAGAGGATATTCTCTGCGGAACCGAGTGCAGCCGTTCGTACCCAAAGGCATCGTATCTTTCTTTTCTCTTTGTCCTCGATGAATTTTGCGGTGTTCTCGACTTCTTGAACGATATCCAGCCATTGATTTTTTGTTGTTTCAGGTTCCAAAAAACCTGTCACAATGGGTTTCTGCCGGTAGAGGGATATCTCGGAATTTATGACGGCCATAAGGCTGAACGCATCGCTCTCGATGTCGATAAGCATAAAGTCTTTGTCCTTTTCACTATCGATCAGATTGTACAGGCTGAGGGAGGGGACTCCTACAGCCCTGACCTTTAGAGGTATGCGGCTAAAGAAATTCTCGTACTCTCTCACAACTGCGGTCCTCGCGATCGTGGCTAAAACTTTTTTCTTGGCATTTGATTTTAGAAGCGTGTAAGAAAGCCGAATATCCTTTGGTAAGACAGGGACCTGCTTTTTTATTCTGAACAGGATAATCTGTTCCCTTTCCTTTGCGGACGCAGGAATGGCATCAAAGGAAAAAACAAAGGTCTTTTGAGACAATTCGGGAAGAAGGAAAACGATCCTTTGATCGGAAAGATGGAGCTTCGCCAAACCCTGTTTGGTGATATGTTCCAGCACGGCACTCTCTTTGATGTTTTTATTGTGGAACGACGCTGTGATGGCATCCTCTGGGAGAGGGAGAACAAAATGATGCTTTAACTTCCGGTCAGCGGGCGTTACACGTATTCCGCTTAAATAACGGGCCGAAACCTGCAGAGCGGAGTGGGGAAGAGGCTGTTGGGTGAAGAAGTGTTTGATGTTGTCCTTGAGTGAAATCATTTCTCTATGCCGCTCTCTTTTTCCCCTACCCTTGGCATCATGCTTGCATCCATTATTCCACAAAGGTCACTTTGTTCAGCTCCTTCAGACTGGTTATTCCCTTGAGCACTTTATCCATCCCCACCTCTCTCAAGAATATCATGCCTTCTGCTTTTGCTCTTTTCTTGACTTCTGAAAGCGGTTTCCTAGCCAGGATCATTTCGCGGATCTCGTCGGAGAGTTCGAGGAGCTCGGCGATTGCTGTGCGGCCTTGATATCCAGTGTAATTGCATTCTGGGCACCCCTTTGCTTCATAGAAAGATTGGTCCCTGTATTTTTGAGGGGCAAGGCCCGATTCTGCCAATTCGTGTTCGCTGTATTGGACCGTCTCTTTACACTTGGGACAGAGAACTCTCACCAGCCTCTGCGCGAGGATGCAGTTGAGGGCTGAAATAAAACTGTACGGATCGACCTGCATGTGGAGAAAACGCCCGATGACATCGAAGACATTGTTCGCGTGTACAGTGGTAAACACCAAATGTCCTGTCAAGGCGGATTGGATAGCTATCTGTGCAGTTTCAGGATCCCTGATCTCTCCCACCATGATCTTGTCAGGGTCATGCCGCAAAATGGACCGCAAACCTCGTGCAAAAGTCAATCCTTTCTTCTCGTTAACAGGAATCTGGGTAATGTCATCGATCTGGTATTCCACCGGGTCTTCGATGGTGATGATCTTATCCTCGGGAGATTTGATCTCCGTCAAGGCTGCATAAAGAGTCGTGGTCTTTCCACTCCCTGTGGGCCCTGTCACCAAGACCATGCCATAAGGTTGGACGATATACCTGTTGAATCTATCCAGGACGACCTCGGAAAAACCCAGAAGATCCAGCCGAAGTTCTGAAAAAGCTTGAGTGATCATCTCTTTATCGAGGATACGGATCACAGCATCCTCTCCATAGATGCTGGGCATGATGGAAACTCGAAAATCGATGGTTTTATCCTTGATCTTCAACCGGAATCGTCCGTCCTGGGGGACTCTGCGTTCGGCAATATCCAAGTCGGATACAACTTTGATCCGGGAAATGATAGGAGACTGAAATTTTTTTCCTATGGTGTCCATCGCTTCGCCGAGAACACCGTCGATCCGGTACTTGATAATCACGCCGTCCTCTTTGGACTCGATGTGAATATCACTGGCTCGTTTCTGAACGGCCGTAAAAATGATGGAGTTCAAGAGTTTGATGATCGATCCATCTTGATCGGCCAGTTTTTCCACGGAGATGACCTCTTCCTCATCCCCCTCCTTCTCCACCACATGCATGACAAAACCCTCTGTGGCATCTTTGAGGACCTGAAGTGCTGTCTCACTCTTGCGCAGCGCTTCATGGATTCCTCTTTTCGAAGCGGCATAAACCTCAACTTTTTTCCCCAGGAACGACTCTATGGAATCTATGGCTTCGATCGCAGACGGGTCGGCAATGGCGATCTTCACCGAATTCTTGTTCTCCTCCAGCGGAATAAAATTCGCCCTGTAGAGGAACTCAACGGGTAGAGATTGTATGAGATCCCTGTCTAACATCACGGATGTCAGATCGATATAGGGAACATTGTACTTCTCGGCCAGCTCTTTCATTTTCGCTTCTTCAGATTGCGCTGTGCTTTTTATGTTTTTAGCTTTCATTATTTCCTTCACTGCGTGACTTGAATGATATTAAAAATGGGCAGATAAACGGACAGCAACATCACGGCCACAATAAGCCCCATAAAGATAATGATTATCGGCTGTATCAAAGAGACGATCGTATCGATCTTGCTGGTGATTCTCTCGTCGTAAACCTCAGCCACATCGGACAGCATCCCCTCAAGGTTGGCAGAGGATTCTCCGATCCTGATCATATCCAAGGCCAACAAAGGAAAACACTCGGTCTTCCGGAGAGAGTCCGTAAGGCCTTCTCCATTCTTGATGGAATCGGGAAGTGTTTTCATCCGGGCGTACATGTATTTGTTGGGGACAGCTCTCGAAGATAACGGGATCGACGAGAGCAGAGAGATCCCTCCCTCAAGGAGCAGGCCCAATGTTCTAGAGAAAAGCGAGACTGCCGATTCCACCCAGATCTGCTTTCCGTAAGGAATCCTGAGTTTCAACCTATCCAGGAAGACTAGCGATTTTTCATTCCTCCTCATCTGAAAATAAGCCACTATGAGCACGAGCACAAAAACAAGAATCAAGACCAGGTGCCTCTGCACGGCTAGAGAAAAGGATATCAAAGCCCGAGTGATGGACGGCAGTTGGGCGTCATAATCCGCATAGAACTTGGAAAAGCTGGGAAGGATAAAATTGATAAGGACAAAAAGAAGGATGAAGGAGAATATGATCAGTATCACGGGATAAGTCAGAGCGGTCTTGATCCTCGATTTCGTCTGGGAGATCGTTCGCGCATACGTAATGTAGCGACTGATCGTTTCCGCAAGATTTCCACTGCGCTCACCCGCCATGAGCGAAGCGATATACACGGTCGAAAACAATTTTTCATGCTGCGCAAAAGCCTCCGAAAGCCCCTTGCCCCCTCGAATCTCCTTTTCGACCAACATCAACACCTCTTTGAGCTTTTCATTTTTCACTCTTTGGATCAGGATGTCCAAGCTCTTGAGGATGGGGTACCCTGCCCTGATCAGAGCGACCAGCTCTTGATTGAACATAATAAAATCTTTCTCGTTGATTTTCTTGTCTGTCGATAGAACGGGAATCTTTATTTTTTTCCAGTCCCTCTTGATCGAAAGCACACAAAAGCCTTCTTCCTCGAAGTGCTTTTGGCAGTCTGTGAATGACGGGCTAAAAAATGATTCGGATAAAATCCTACCGTCATCCGTTGCTAATCGACACAGAAAATGAGGCATTTTAGCTAATCTCTCAAGGCTGACACAGCATCCATATGGTAGGGAATCCACCCATAATTGTCAACTTCAGCTGCAGTGACCGCAAGGTCTTCAACTCCTTGATTTGGCAGCCATATTCAGCCTGAACCAGAGCTTTTGTACTCCATCATATTCACAAATCCGGCCCACAGCGTCAATCCCCTGTAGAGAGGATATCTAAGGTGAATTTTGAGGGTAATATCTCATCTTTTTGTTGACCTGGTTATTCATAAAAATTGCCGATCCTTACTTTCATAACCCCTAACTCTTATCATCGGCATTTTATACCTTCCAGGCGAGCTGATCTCGCTGCATCTGCTTCGTTGCGGCCCACTCGAAGTGGAAGACCACGACTTCATGGGTCGACGCCTCGCATCTCCAGCAATTTCAACTCTTGAATAACCATCTCTGACCTGGTTATTCATAAAAATTGCCGATCCTTACTTTCATACAACCCAAAAAAATGCAGCCACGGGTGGGATTGACAAATTCCAGGGAAAGTTTTATCTTTAAAAAAGTGAAAAAAAAGACAATTTGGGTCATTGTCCTGTTCGCTTTAGTCATAATCCTCTTATTCTCACTTAAAAAGACGGGATTCAGTGCGTCGGCCTTTTTCCTAAAGAAACAGAATATGAATCCCCAAACCTCAAAGAAGCCAAAATACGACTATATGAGCACTTTCTTATCCCGGGATACAGAGCCTTTAGGACTCAGGGAAAATATCGCTTTGAAAAATTTTCTGGAGCAGCCCAGCATCAAATGGGCTATTCGTGCCGGTAAAAAACACATTTTAAACTAAAACGGACATATATTTTTTCTCATGATGATTCAATTTTTTGGATTAAGAGCAGGATTCATCAAAATCTATTCGAAGAAAAACAGGGCAGGCCTATGATGATAGCGCTGAGACAGATCCGCACGGTTTGATATGAATAAAAAAATTTATCTTGTCCTCTTGCCAACACTAGCTTTGTTGGTGCTGGGCGGCATAAACATCTATAGGAAAGCCACCTGGACCGAACCCACTGACGGCGTTATTTGGGAGAACAGACCTGAGGGGCTTACAGCCATTCAGGTCGAAACTGACAGTCCAGCCTATTTGGCCGGAATCAAAAAAGGCGACATCCTCTACAAGATCAACGACAATCCTGTGCAGACCAAGATCGATGTGGCCAAGAACCTATGGATTGCAGAAAACTCCAACCAGAAGGTGATCTATGAGATCATCCATGAAGGGGACCAGATCTTTCCATCCCTGAACTACATCAGCAAAATAGGGACGAATCTCATCTATTTTTTCTTGGTTCTTATCGGTTTGACCACCATTGCGCTTGGCCTGATTGTCTTCCTGAATTCAAAAAGACCATTTTCTCTTCCCTATGTTTTCTTTTTTCTGACCTCATTGGTTCTGTATTCATTCTACACATTTTCACCCACAGGGCAGCTGGATCTTTTGGACACTCTGTTTTTCTGGTTGGATAAGATCGCTTTCCTCGTTTTCCCTCCCCTCCTTCTTCATTTTTTTATCATCTTCCCCAAACGAAAAAAGGATATCAAAAGAAGGCTCTCCTCCATCTACATTCTCTATCTTCCTGCATTCGCACTCTTACTGGCCCAAATCTTCATCTACGCCTCCGATATTTTTGGTTTGAGCGAGGAGTTCATCCTTAACTTCTACCAAACCACCGAAAAGTTGGACCTTGCCCATTTTGCTTTTTTCGCGATTCTAGCGCTTATCCTACTGTTCATTGATACGCACAGAGTCCCCAATCTCATCATCAAGAGGCAGTTGAAATGGATCTTTTATGGCATGGGGATCGGAGTCATCCCCTTCATATTTTTTTATATCGTGCCCTTTTTGCTCGGATTTGTGCCGTCGAAGATTTCTGAGCTCACAGTCGTTTTTCAGGCTCTGATCCCTTTGGCTTTGGCCTATTCCATCTCCAATTACAAGCTGGTCAACCTTGAGCTTGTCTTGAGAAAAGCAGCACCTCTCATTTTTTCCTATGTGATGATTTCCATCCTGTATTTCTTTGTCAGCTCTCAGACTGACATCCTCCCGGAGAACAGATTGAGAGCTTTGATTCTCGGAATTCTGGCGATCATTCTCGGGGCAACCCTCTTTTCTCCGCTAAAAGGTCTCGTCCAGTCCATCCTGGATCGGATCATCTACCGGACGAGCTATAAATACCGAAGGACTCTTCTGTCCATAAGCCAAGAACTCAGCCGAGAAAGGAACCTGCAGAGGCTTTCGGAATCTCTTCTTGAACTCATCGCAAACGCACTGAGTCTAGAATACATAGCGCTCCTTCTTCCCCTGGACACCGCAAATACATTCTACATCCTGAAATCAAGGGGTACCGCCTCTTCCATATTCAACCAGATCTCATTCGATGGCGAGCTTTATGAGAATTTAAAGGAGCAAGAATTTCTGTCGATCTTTTCCTTCCCAGACAGAAAAGACCTCCAGCAGAAATTCAGAGAATTTTCTGTGTTCGGTCTTTTCCACTTCATGCCCCTCAAAGTGGAGGATAAGTTGATCGGATGTCTGGGAATGGGGACAAAGACTGATGGTGCTTTTCTCAACGCCGAGGACTGGGAGTTGCTGCGAACGATTTCCTCACCCGTCGCATTGGCCCTTGAAAACGCCTACCTCCTTGACCAAGCCACCATCAGGGCACTGGAACTGGAGAGACTTAAGGACTACAGCCAGAACATCATCGAAAGCCTTACTGTCGGTGTCGCTGTTCTCAATGAAGAGGAAAAGATCATTGGATGGAACCGAGTTCTCGAAGATATCTTCTCTTTAAAAAAAGGGATGGTCATGGAAAAAAAATTGATGGATGTCCTAGGAGCAAAGAACTACTCAGCCATCTTCCCTTCCCATACACAAACGGATTACAGGCTTCTGAGTGAAATCACCCTGGATATGCCCGCCCGCGGAAAGAAGATCTTTGACATTGTCAAAACACCGCTCCTCGATAATGAGATGAATCCCTACGGTACGATCGTTGTTTTCGAGGACATCACAGAAAAAATCTCTCTCCAGCAACAGCTCCTCACTTCGGAAAAACTCGCATCCATAGGCCTCTTATCGGCAGGAGTCGCCCACGAAATAAACACACCTCTGACCGGGATATCGAGCTATGTCCAAATCCTCCAGAAAAAGCTGTCCAGTTCTCCACATACACAAATACTGGAAAAGATAGACTCCCAGACTGAAAGAGTGGCCCGAATCGTCAAAAACCTGCTGAATTTCGCCAGGAATCCCTCTAAATCAACGTTTTTCAAAACAGACCTGAAGGAGAGTCTTCAGTCCATCATATCCCTTATTGACTACAAGCTAAAAAATATGAATATCACCCTTGATTCAAATTTCTCTTCCTTCAAACCGATCTGGGTTCAGGAAGAAAGGCTGCAACAAGTTTTTATAAACATCATCCTCAACGCTATCGATGCCATGCCAAAAGGTGGGACTTTAAGCATCGAACTGTCACAGATGGACAATTTGGCGGTCGTCAAAATCGGTGACACGGGAACGGGAATCGAAGCCCAGCACTTGCCCCACATTTTCGATCCATTTTTCACTACTAAAGGTATTGGCAAAGGTACAGGGTTGGGTCTGTCCATCAGCTATGCGATTATCCAGGAACATGAAGGACGGATCACTGTGGAGAGCGAACCTGGGAAGGGGACAATATTCAGCATTACCATTCCGATGGATCTGGATAAAATCAAAACAAAGGAATCGCGGTTAAGATAAGAGACTGAAAACAATGGAAAAAACAGGGATAATCCATATTATTGACGACGAGCCGATCATATATGAGATTCTGCAAGACATTCTCACTTCGGAGGGATATGCCGTGGAAATCTCCACTAACGGAGAGGAAGCCCTTGCAAAGCATTCTTCTCGCGATGTGGATCTGATCCTCCTCGACCTTCTCATGCCCGGGATGGACGGGATAGAAGTTTTGAAAAGGCTCAAGAAGATAGACCCGTACGTCGTTGTGATCATCATTACCGCCTACGCATCCATCGAGTCAGCCATATCTGCCATGAAGACAGGTGCCTACGACTATATCCAGAAACCTTTCAAGCACGATGAATTACTTCTGGTCGTGGAACGTGCCATCGCACACCGAAAACTCCAGGATGAAAATTTGCGCTTGAAAGATGAGCTGAAAAGGAAATTCAGTTTTGAGAAGATCATCGGCAAAAGCGAGGTGATGAACAGCATCTTTGAGACCATCAAAGCAGCTGCACCCACCAGGAGCACAATCTTGATACAAGGCGAAAGCGGCACGGGGAAGGAACTGGTGGCCAGAGCTATCCACCTCAACAGCGACCGAGCAAATTCTGCGTTCATAATCGTCAACAGCGGATCCCTTCCGCCCGATCTCTTGGAGAGTCATGTATTTGGACACGTTAGGGGAGCATTCACAGGAGCTGTCAGCGAAAAGAAAGGGCTCTTTGAAGCGGCGGATAAGGGAACGATGTTCTTTGATGAAATTTCCTCTCTGAACCCAGACACACAGGCCAAACTGCTCAGGGTGATGCAGGACAGAGAATTCATGAAACTGGGCGGGACAAAAACCATAAGAGTCGATGTCCGCGTCATCGCCGCTACGAACTCAGATCTTGAAGAAATGATCAGCCATAGAAAGTTCCGCGAAGATCTATTTTACCGGTTAAATGTTATAAAGATCGAGCTGCCCCCTCTCAGAAACCGCAAAGAAGATATTCCTCTTCTCACCAAACACTTCCTGGGTATGTACAGTAAAGAGAACAGCAAAGAGATATTAGGGATCAGCGACGAAGTCATGGAAATCCTGGAGAATTATGACTGGCCCGGAAACGTCAGAGAGCTGGAAAACCTTATAGAGAGAGCGGTTGTCCTGACAAAATCCAAGGTCATCACTCGAGAGAACCTGCCTGGCTTCCTCATGCCCTCTCACAAAAAAGAGTCATCAACATTTGTCCCTTCGAACGAAGACCTTAACCTGAGGAGACAGACCCAGGAATATCAAAGACGAGCGATCCTCAATGCGCTCAAGAAATCCAAAGGTGTTCAAAAAAAGGCCGCGCGCCTTCTCGGTGTGAAGCCCACCACGCTGAATGAGATGATCAAGCGGCTCGACATTGACGTCACCCACATTTCCTGAGCATCAATGGAAATGAGCCGGGACCCAGTCATCTGGATTTATGTGGATGTCTTTCGGCTCATCTTCCCGCTCAAAAACAAACTCTGAAACAGCACGGTTGACTCGAACTTTTTCCCTAACGCGAACACCATTCTCTTTCCATTCGATCCAGAGAGGAAAATCAAAGGTCCCTTTAAGCTGGACCACGTTCAACTTCAACACGTATCTCTTCTCGGACTTGTCCACCACATGTGTGACTTTAACATCGGGGAGTTGATAGGAGTTGAACCAGCATTCCGTAAACACACTCAAGTCCTCCCCCGTGACATCCTCGAACGTCTTAAAGAAGTCCTGAGTGTGAGGAGCAGAAAACTTGTACCTGTTAAAAAATTCCTGTAATGCCTGAAAAAACAGGTCCTCTCCCAC